>ENA-UAED01000001-UAED01000001.1-human-gut-metagenome-genome-assembly--contig:-NODE-1-length-103697-cov-11.257946_pt1 | contig 103697 bp, 110 predicted proteins | sample MGYA00244278_ERZ654274 | MGnify/ENA primary metagenome ERZ654274 (study PRJEB26926, sample SAMN06165180) | human gut metagenome | biome: ENVO:00009003; feature: ENVO:2100002; material: ENVO:00002003...
GCAGATCACGATAAAGATTATTCATGTATTGATTTGTCATGTATGAGCGCCCTCCCTGCGGTTAGTCATAGCTAATTACAGTTTACAACACTAACCCAGAAAAGTCAATTTGCTGCTGTAAAAACACAGAAGCCGTATTAACCGGCCTCTGTGTGTATTGTGTATGTTAATCGAAAATAAGTTCAGCTAATATAACTTCCTCCGCCTGTGCTTTCAGCGTGTTCATCAGCCCCACCCAGCGCATGGGGTCACGGGCTTTCAGTTCCTCGGTGACGCCCGCCGCCTCCATCATGCGGGGCAGCATGGCGTCCATGCGCTCCCGCGCCGCCCGGTCAATCTCCAACAGGTGCGGGTACAGCTTTTCGCTCAAAATCAAGCTGCTGTAAAGGCCGGGCCGGTGTTCCTTCAGGTAGCGTAGACGTCAACAACCTTTAAACCTGTATCTCCGTCCCATCCTTAAAGGTCACTCGGATGCCCTTCTCGCTGTACACCGTTACGAAATCCACCAAACTCGACCACAGCCGTTCATCAAACTCCGTGACTGGCGCTTGACCCTCAACTGTGTGGAGGAACTGCTCCAGCAACTTTTTGCGGTCAGCTTTGTCGGCGACCGCCTGGGTGACCTCATCAAACTGTGCCTTGACCGCTTCATATCTGCTGACCAGACCATTGTAACGCTGCGTATACTCGTCCTGGTCGAGGGCAACACGGGCGTTTTCCGCAACGCACCGCTCCACCAGCCCCACGACAACCTCCAGTTCTTCTTTCAACTCTGACTGCCGTTTTTCCAGCTCTGCGCTGCCGCACAGCACGGCTATAACCGCCCGCACATTGGCGGCCAGCTCGTCCTTTTCCGAGAGCAGGATGTTAACCGCCCGGACGAAAGCGTCCTTGACCTGTTCTTCCGTGACATGGGGTGTGCTGCATGGCTTTCCGCCTTTATACTTGTGGTTGCACTGGTAGATGACCCGGCGGTATTTATCCGTGGAATGCCAGACCTTGGAGCCGTACCAGCACCCGCATTCACCGCACTTTATTTTTGAGGAAAACATACTCACACCGCTGTAGCGGTGCTTGTCCTTTGTTCGTCTCACCATCTCTGCCTGGACATAATCAAAGGTCACAGGATCGATGATAGCTTCGTGGTTGCCCTCCACATAGTACTGCGGAACCTCGCCCTCGTTCTTTTTCGTTTTCTTCTGGAGAAAGTCCACCGTGAACTCCTTCTGCAGGAGGGCATCGCCTTTGTACTTCTCATTAGTAAGGATGCTGCGGACGGTGCTTTGGCTCCAGACTGCCTTGCCGCCCGGAGTCGGCAGTTTCCGCTCCGTCAGCTCCTTTGCGATGGCGTGGCAGGTCAGGCCATCCAGAAATAACTTGTAAATCAGCTTGACGGTCTTTGCCTGTTCCTGATTGACCACAAAGCCGCCGTTGGGACTCCGGTCGTACCCCAGGAACCGCTTGTAAGCCACGCTTGCCTTGCCATCGGCGAACCGCTTCCGCTGACCCCAGGTGGTGTTCTCCGAAATGCTCCGGCTCTCCTCCTGGGCAAGGCTGGACATGATGGTGATGAGCAGTTCGCCCTTGGCATCCAGTGTCCAGATATTCTCTTTTTCAAAATAAATCTCCACACCTTTTTCTTTTAGCATCCGTACCGTGGTCAGGCTGTCCACTGTATTTCTGGCAAACCGGCTGACACTTTTTGTTACAATGAGGTCGATCTTCCCGGCAAGGGCATCCGCCACCATCGCCTTAAAGCCCTCGCGCCGCTTGGTATTGGTCGCAGAGATTCCTTCGTCCGTGTAGATGGCAACAAACTCCCAATCGTCCCGCCCCTTGATGTAATTGGTGTAATAGTCCACCTGCGCTTCGTAGCTGGTGACCTGGTCTTCGTGGTCGGTGGAGACGCGGGCATAACCGGCGACACGGCGTTTCCGCTTGCTGCCAATAGGAACGGCAGTATATTTGGTGATGGTCGCCGGGATCGCCGTTACTTTTCTCTGCGCCATTTGTCTCCACGCTCCTTCCGTAATTGCTTCATGTGTTCGCTCATCTGCCGGCGCCGCTCTGGCGTATAGGCGCCCTTAATGGATTCCTTAAATTTTGCCCTCTGCTCCTCAGTCCAAGGCCGCCCCACACGTTCCGGCGGCTGCCAGTTGCGGCTTACGGTTCTTCCATCCTTAAAACAGAAGCGGAGTTCTGAAGAGGAAAGCACCTCAACTCGATCGATCTTCTCACGAAAAGCGGCGGCGTCAAACGCATCCAGCCCAAGTACCTCTGCGGCCATCTGTTCCAGCAAATCCTCCCGCAGGCTGGGGGAATCGCAACCGTTATGCTCTGCGCACCGCCAGTGGCTGACCTTGCTGCCATCTTTGCAGTTCCGTGTTGCCTTGCGGAAATTACAGCCGCAGGATACGCACTTTATCTTCCCCGTGAAGCAGGATGCACCGATGGGATTCGTGCCGTTCTTGCGCCGTTTCATGGACACTTCAGCACGCCGCTCCGGTGTCCAGCAGTCCCGATGCCCCGTGTTCAGGCAGTCCTTTGTTACCACATTGCCGTCCGCCATGTGAAACTCCAGCGTATAGCGTTCTGGCACATCGATATGGTCCACCTTTTCCAAAAAGATGGCTTCATCAAATTCATCAAGCCCCAGAACTTCCGTGCAGACCTTGACCATATTTTTGTGGTTGATGGTGCCGCCCACAGGACAGCCGGCACCTTTCTTCTTTTTCTTTTTGCTGCCGCAGTTCCAGAACTCCATGTAGCCCCGGTCTGTCCGCTTGTTGTGCATATAGCTCTGACCGCAGTACGGACATTTGATTTTTCCTGTAAAACAGGATGTGTTCAGGCTCTTATTTGCCAACGGTCCCAGCTCCCTGCGCCTTGCCATTTCCTCCTGCACAAAGTCAAAAGTGGCCTTGTCGATTATGGCAGGATGGGTGTCCTCCACATAGTACTGCGGAAGTTCCCCTCGGTTCTTTTTCCGCTGCTTGGAGATTGGGTCGGAGATAAACTCCTTTTGCAGGAGCAGGTTCCCCGTGTAGGTCACATTGGTCAGTACCACCTTGATGTTGGAATCTACCCAACGGCAGCCGTCCCTGGTTGTGATGCCCTCGGCAGCAAGCTCCCGCTCGGTTTCCAACCGGGATTTTCCGTCCAGAAAGTTCTGGAAGATTCGCTTTACGATTTTCGCCTCCTCCGGTACAATGACCAGTTCGTCACCCTCCCATCGATAACCGTAGATGCGGAAGTGGCCGTTGGGGATGCCGTTCTGCATCCGCTTTCGGATACCCCATTTCACATTATCAGAAATGCTGCGGCTCTCCTCCTGGGCAAAGGACGCCAGGATGGTCAGCATCAGTTCGCCGTCCCCGTCCATCGAGTGGATACGTTCTTTCTCGAACTGCACCTCAACGCCTAAATCCTTCAAATGCCGCACCGTTTCCAGAAGATCCACCGTATTCCTGGCAAACCGCAAGATGCTCTTTGTCAAAATGATGTCGATCTTTCCGGCTTCGCAGTCGGCAAGCATCCGCTTGAACTCGTCGCGCTTTACCGTGTTGGTGCCGGAAATAAAATCGTCTGCGTAAACCCCGGCATACTCCCAGTCCGGGTTCTTCTGGATCAGCCCACTATAGTAACTCACCTGTGCGGAAAGGGAGTGGAGCATCCGTTCTGACTGCATGGACACCCTGGCATAAGCGGCAACCTTTTTCTTTTCCCGGATGGCGGGAACTGCCGCTTCGATTTTTCTTAAATTCGGCATGAAATTACGCTCCTTTCCGCTACCATACATCACTCTAAAAGGCTGTAAAGTCAACAGATTTCGGAGCATAATGTGCCGAAAAGAGGACGGTATTTTGCCAGGAACATTGTATCAATCTGACGGTACTCTTCTTCGGTGATAAGCCCCTCCGCAAGCATCTTTCTGACCATGCTCATGGTCGCCTGGTAGAGCTTTTCATTCGTCATCTGCTCCTTACTCATCCGCGCCGCCTCCGAACCGGTGCCGGATGTAGCAGTCATGGCTGCAGTATTTCCTCGCCGCCTGCCCATAAACCGAAAAAGTCTTACCGCATCCGGCGCAGGTGACCTCCCGTATCGCCCTGCGGTCAACCTTATCGAGGTGGGCATTCCACCATTTGTTCCTGCACTTGTCAGAGCAGAACTTCTTTTCCTTTCGGCAGGCATTCTGTGCTACAGGCGCTCCGCAGCAAAGGCACCGATGCTCGTCTGCGCCGGTGACCGACAGCTTATCTTCCTTCTGTGCATTCCTGCGGCAGAAGGATTTTACTGTATTTTCTGAAATCCCGACTTTCCGGGCGATTGCGCCATAGCCCATGCCCTGCGCCCGGAGAGCGGATACGATCATTCTCTGTTCATTCGTCACCGCTATCCCTCCAATCTGTAACCTTCTACCTCTGAAAGGACAGAAGCCGGGGATTTCAGCGGATAAAAAAAGACCCGTGCGCAGCCGACCATAGAGAGCCGATTGCACACGGGTTTTCTTGTTTCCTTATTCGGTTTTCACTGCATAGTCCAGAGAAATCCAGCCAGCGCCGGATTTGAGCCGTCCCCAGCCTGCCGTAGAGCCCTTGCCGGACTTCACCTCCACAATGGTAAACACGCCCTTGCCGGTAAACTTCCCGGTCTTGGCATAGTCCGTCCCCGGCCCTTTGCGGATGTTCAGATCGGAGATGCTGACCTTGACGGTAAATGGCACATCCGGTGCAACCTGCGTTGATGTGTTCGGTGTGTAGATGTTTACACCGTTATTATCGAACACACTATATCCCGGATTGGCGTCAGCGCACTTCTTGGCATTAGAGAGGATCTTGTATGCGCCTTTCTGCGATTTGCTGTCAGACCATGCCTTGCGGACACGGTAATAGCCCTCTGTCAGCTTTTCAGGATACTCGGTCTCTGTGTCCTCGGATGCCCCGCCGCCAAGCTGTGCTGTGACCTTTGCGGCAAGATCACCCATCCGGGCATACATCCAACTGCCCGGACAGGACTTATTGGCAAACCAGCGATGCACCGTCAGCACCATCTCATCGGACTTCGGCTCATAAGAGAGCGTCTTGTCCTTATCGCCAAGCCACAGGAGCTTTTTCTTGCCGTTTCGCTTGCAGATATCCACGCAAAGAGTAATCAGCTTCTGGTAGACCACATCCTTAAATGCATACGGCTCTGCGGTGTCGGACGCACACTCGATGGTGACCGCCCGCTGGTCGTTGGCGCTGGAGGAGGAACACCAGGAACGGTTTTTCTCCTCCACATACATACCCACACGGCCGTCCACGCCGATGCCGTAGTTGCAGCTTGCCTGTCTGGATGTGGGCAGGAAGATATTCCCCAGTGTCTCCACCGAGCATTGCCCCACCACACAGTGGGGCGTGATACGGTCGATGGAGTGCGTTCTCTGCCCGGAGTGATTGGGGCTGAGCTTCGTGTAAGATACCAGTGAACTGTTCGTATAAGCCATTTTATTCGTCCTCCTTTTCGTTTTCCGCTCTGTCATGGAGCTGTGCCAGGATGTCCTTCATCTTCTCCGGCACAGGAAGCCCCAGGTGCGCTGCGTTCTCCAAAAGGCTCACGCCCTCGTTGGAGAGGTAAAAGAAGATGACCGCCGTGCGAAGGACGCTGCCTGTGCCGATCACCTGTACATCCAGGATGTTGGCGATCCCAACCAGCAGGAAGATCAGCACCTTCCGGCAGATGCCCTTAAAGCCCACCTCGCTGGACAGCTTCTTGTCCGAGATGGCGCACATCACGCCTGTGACGTAATCCACCGCCACGAACACTACCAGGGCGATGAGCAGCCCGTCGCAGCCGCCCAGGAAGTAGCCCAGCCACCCGCCGATGGCCGCAAAGATCATCTGCGCCGTGTTCCAAAGTTCCTTCATGTTGATACCTCCGTTTCTTGAAATGGTTTTGTGTATGAAAAAAGCGGCCGCCCCGCAGGGCAGTCGCCAGTTCCCGTAAGTTATTCTGTTTGCTTCGGCAGCCATTCCCACAGCCGCATATCCTCCTGTCCCAAAGACCACATACACATCCCCCGGAGCTTCCAGCGGTACGCCGCCTGGTTTGCCCAGTAGACCAGGGAATCCACGTCCTGGTAGTAGAGGATGGAAAAGCCGTCCGCGTCTCCAAGGAACAGCCGGGATATCCAGATGTTGATGTCCTTCGGTATGACCTTCGCCGTGTAGTTCCCGCCGCAGGAAATCTCTAAAAGGTCAGAATGGAAGAAGTCATAATCCAGGGAGATGTCCTCGCTCCGGGTGGAGGTTTCCTCCACATCGGAGGTCAGCGTGAATACCTGGAACTCCTCATCCCAGGTGCAGTTCGTGCGGGATATCCTTCCGTAGCTTTTAAAGCTGCCGTCCGGCATCTCCACATCAAACCGCTCATACGGCTCGTAGGTCCAGGCGTCTCCCAGACGCAGAAGTTCACAGACCGTGGTGTTGTCCGAGCGGTACCCGGCGTAGCCCCCGGAAAAACCGCTGGCTGTTGCCGTGAAGCGCAGGGTGTAGGAAGAACCGGAATACACCCGCACCCGGTTCCCGCGGATGCGCATTTCCACCGTGTACATGGTAGGATTGCCCCGCAGGTCCGCCGACGAAGTCCTTGCGATCTCCTGGCTGTAGCTGCCAAGGAGCGTGGAGCCGTTGTACAGCTCCACCGCCTGGGTATCGTAGTTCAGACAGCAGAACAGGCTGCCGCAGAATACGCCGGCCCGCCCGCTGCCGTTTGCCGGGAAAGCCAGCCTTGCCCGCAGGTGCAGCTCTGAAAAACCGTCATACTGCCACGCAAGCTCCCCATGCCCTTCAAGCTGGGAGTAGACACGCTCCATCGAATATTCATCCGACCGCCACACCTCGAAGGAGCCGGAGCGCACCGTCCAGTAGTCTGTCTCCAGCACGCCGTAATCCTGGAAGTCCTCATACCAGATGAGCGCCGAGTCCGGCTTCCTGCGGAGCATTTCCAGCGTCAGCTTAAAGCCCTTATCGGGTACGGCCATATTGCCGTCCACATCCTTAAAGCTCCTGGGCGCAAGGGCAAAGGTGGCTTCTCCGGCAGAGGGCTCCTCGGAAAAATTGGAGCAGACACGGAAACCGTAAAACTGTACGCCTTTGACATCCACCGAGATGGTAATGGTATGCGTCCCTGCGGAAAGTGTTACGCCGCTGGCAAGGGATGTCCAGAAGGTACTCCTCCAGTAAGGCCACCACAGGCGGCTCTCCGTGAAATGCTTTGTGCTGCCGTCCAGATCCACATAGATGCCGTTCTTGTCCCAGAAGGGGTAGCAGAGCCGCACCGCCACATCATAGGTTCCCGTGGACTCCACCGTAAAGCTGTAGGTCACCGAACCGTTATCGCCCAGGGTTGCGATGCCGTTTTCAATGGAGACGATGCCGGATGCGCCGGAATAATTGCCGGCGTCCCGGTCGATGAAAATAGTTCCGAACTCGGTTTTCTGCTCCTTGCCGTAGGCAGTCAGGTAGCGCCTGCGGTTGTATGTGTCCGCAAGCTGAGGGTACTCGCGGGAAACTGCGTCCGCTCCTTCCATGTAATCGTAGACATGGGGAAAGGCGTAAGGCACCTTGTCATAATCATCCCAATAGGCCACGATAGGGAGAAAGGGCTGGGGCGGCGCGTCACCTGTGAAGTTGTACGCTCCCGTCATCCAGTACCTCGCGGCGTAGTAGGTGTTGGAAACGCCCCGGTAGGTCTCGCCCAGGTTCTCCGGCGTGTCATAGATTTGCCAGTTCCAGCCGTAGGCCGGCATCCCCAGGAAAATCTTGTCCGGGTCCATGACCTGGGTGGCGTAATCGTAGATGCCCTCCAGCCAGCTTCTCGGAGAAACCGGCCCCGGCGCGGAGCCTGCCCAGGCCATGCCGTAGCTCATAATAGACGCCGTGTCACAGTAGGCATCGAGATCCCCGTAGACACACCAGTTCTCGCCGCCCACCGAGCCATTAACGGAAGTCATCCCCGGCAGGCAGATGTTCATGTGCTTCGTGGAGTCATAGGTTTTCACGATATTGTAGATGTTCTGGAACATGGCAGTTGACGCGGCATGGGTGGAATGGCCGTCCCCACGTTCCAGGTCGATGTCGATGCCGTCACACCAGGGGTACTTTTCCATGATGCGGATGATCTCCGAGAGGAACATCTCCTGCGCCCCGTTTGTGTTGTCCCGCAGGGCGCGGAAGATGCTGTTCGCCCCGTCGTTTGCCACCGTCAGCAGCCACTTGATATGGGTCCACTTGTTGATGTAGGTGAGCATATCCGAAATCGCCACGCCGCTCTCGTAAATCTCCCCGGTGGCCCGCACCTTAAAGGAGAACAGCCCGATCTGGCTGATGCGGTCGCCGTAGTCCCGGAGGGCTTCATACATCCGGGCATTGCCCATGAACGTCCATACCATGATCTGTTTGCCTTTCAGTGTGTCCATCAGATCGGCTCACCTCCATCCTGCATTTCCTGCATCTCAAACAGCACCCGCGCCGTTTTCCCCTCCGGGAGCGTCACCTTATGCTTGGAATCCCAGGCGGCGCTGTACTGATAAAAGCCCTCTTTTTTCTCCGGGCTGCCGTTCTTCGTACACTGCCGTGTGCTGGCAAGCAGAGCAAGGTCCGCTTCGGCGGGGACGGCGTTGGGGAAGGCTACCTTCTGGCCGCCCACGCCCTGGCAGAGGGAAACCGCCCCCGCTTCCAGGTCGGACTTGGGGTACAAATGCACATCCAGCCCAGCGGAAGTCTCCCCAAGGTTAAAGAGGATGACCGTTTCCTCGCCCCGCACCACGCCGTTGAACCAGACAGGGGCCTTGACCTCGCCGTCCACACGCAGCTTTTTAAGGAACGGTTCGGTATGGGGCGTGTATCCCGTCAGCGCAGGACCTTCCTGGAGCATCAGGTCAGTAAAATAGATCGTGCCGGAGCAGTCCGCAATGGTAGGCTTCACGGTAACGCTCACGACGCGCATATCCTGTTTCCGGTTGATAACCTCCGCCAGCCGGATAAAAGCAATCTCAGCCATCCAGCGTCCACTTCATCTCGCAGGGATGGCCTACCCATCCCGTCACCACGGACCCCGCCTGCAGGAGGATGTCCGTGATAAAAAGCGTCCCGGTGCAGTTTGTCATACACACCCGCACCGTGATGGACTTGACCCTGGAGGAATAATTCTCCGGCGTGATCCTGGCGGAAGTTGAAGATAAATATGCCATGCCGTCCTCCTTCCATCAGTACAAATCAATGAACCGGCTTTCCGTGCTGCCGTCCTCATACTCGATGATGACTTCAATGCCCACCTGGGAAGTGTCGCTTAACTTCTCCAGATTTTCCGAACCGATCTGCGCCGACAGGGTGTAGCTGGAGCGGTTGGCGGGATAAACGGTCTGGGACAGGCTTTTGGTCATGCCGGCCACGTCCTCTGCCTTGAAGGACGCCGTGCCGGACGCGCCGTTTTCGCTGTCCGCCTCAAAGCCGGAACTGACCCAGTAGGCAAGCCCGTCATCGGCGCGGGAGTTTCTAAGCAGATTGAAAGGAACCATTTCCCGGATATCGTTATTGGACACCATGCTGGTGCCTTCCAGCGAGTCCGCCGCGTTGTCCCATTCACTGGCGGAACTGCCCAGGTTCTTCAGCGTGGTGGAAAGCTCCAGCACCGTGTTCCACGGCTCCTGCAGGTTGTATTCCCGGCGGACAATTCTTGTGGTGACCGAAGGCCCCAACTCCTTATCCTCCACACGGACGTAATCCCCAAGCTCCCAGGCTTCATGCTCGTAGCCCGTCAGCACGGATAAGTCCATCGCGTTTAACACATAGGAAATGGTGGGCTTTGCGTAATCCGCCAGCCGCATCTCGGTATATTCTTTCATCTGGTAGGGATTCGTGAAAGAGGATCAGTCCAGGGTGGAGATTCTCACCTCGTCTGTGTAGGTGAAGTCCTCCACATAGGGCCTTCCGCCGTTGATGTCCGCGAAGGTCATCCCTTCCGCGCCCACGGCGTACAACCGGGTCACAAGCTCCCTGGTGTCCACCACCCGCTGGATGGATTTCATGTTCTTCTTGTAGGCAAAAAGGGCGCCGCTGTCCTTGCCGTTGACCGTCAGCAGATGCACCAGCCGGTTCGGGCAGTCAAAGACCAGGTCGCCGCCGTGGAGGTCTGCGGTATTCCGGAGGATGGACAAAGCATTTTTCTCCGTACTGGTCCAGGTGCGCTGTGTCCGCACCGTCACTGTGCCGACGCTCCATTCCGTCCCCTCCAGGGCGTATGCCATCGCCGTTTCCGGGTACTCCGCTTCAAAGGTGCGCTCCTCCTTGCGGACAGAAAAGGTCAGGTCATAGAACTCCGCCTCCGCGTACACCTCCGTGACGGCGCTGCCGTCCGTGTCCCTGGTGTCCGTGACCGTCCTGACTTTATACACATCATCCACGATCTGGATCTTCTTCTCACTGTCGATATACCCCCGTTTGCCGTCCCGATAGGGAATCTTAAAGGAAAGGGTGTCCTCGCCGTTGATCTCGCTGGTCACAATGATGTCATAGGCGTTCTCTAACACCGCCTCCCATGCCCCATTACTGTCCAGCACCACCGGACGGGCATAGCCGATCTTCTCATAGGGCGCTTTTGGGATGTCATAGAGCCGGATGTCGATGACCTTCGGTGTCCGGGAGATGTCTGTGGTAGTCAGCGTTACCCGGAACCGGATATACGCCCGGTTGGGGGACGCCAGTTTCCCGTCTGAAGGGACTGCCGCCCAATCGCTCCAATCGGTGAGGTCGTCACTGGTTGATGTCTCCACAAGGGAAACCGCTGTTGTGCCGGAAATATACTCGTTGGTCACAGACACACGTCCCGTGCCGGAGAGATTGCAGTTAGCCGCCGCTGTGGTCAGCACGCCCTCGGACGGGTACACACCGCCGGATGCCCGGAGCGTGACTGCTCCCGGCTCGGTGATACCGTCCACGCTCCCGGAGGTATCCCCGGCATTCGCCATCAGGGAGGAGCGGAAATAGTCCATCAAATCCTCTGCGGTAAGCTGGGTGTCGCAGTCTAAAAACCAGTCGTCCAGCCCTCCGGCATACCAGTAGGAATCGGCGTGCATTCCAAGGATCAGGTCGGCTGTGCAGGAACGGTTCAGTTCCCCGGTAAAAGAGAGCTTCTCCGATGCCCACACCGTGCCGCTGCCCCGGTCACCCACCACATACTGCGCCGTCTTGTTATCCGGCTCGATCAGGCAGGCGATAAAGTACCAGCCGCCGTTGACCAGGGAAAAGGGCGGGTCCACCGACTCGTCCAGAATCAGGGAGCCGGTATCGTCATAGAGCATGATCCTCGGCCTGCCACGGATAAGGGACAGGTAGAAAATCGGCTGCCCCGGACCGTATCTTGTGTTGAAGATTGGGCAGTAGGTGTTTCCCACAGAATAAGTGGTCGGCGACATCCAGCCGCCGCAGACAATCCTTGCCCCAAGACTTGCGAAAATGCTGCCGTCATTGGTCACTTTCAGATAGTTCTGCTCAGAAGACGGGTTCACGATGTTCAGCCGGATATAATTCCCCAGGCGGTTTGCGGAAAGGGACGCGCTGGTGCCGCTCCAGTTGTTAATGAAGGCAGGTCTTCCCGCACCGGAGGAATCCAGAAGGTTGTTGTTTTCATCGGGAGCGGATTCGTTCATCCGCCACAGGCCGTCCTTTGCCCACTCGACCGGGAACTCGCCTGTGAAGTCTGTCTGTTGATTCAGTATTGTCTTTAGCGCCATCGCCGCTCACCTCCATCTGCTCCTTGCCTGTATTTCAAGCCCCGTAAACACAGCGTTTGACACTGCCACGGAGACAGTATTGTTACCCACAGAAAGCGTGGGAAAATTCAGTTCCTCCAGATACGGCAGGGCGTTCCGCAGGATCATCCCGTCCGCGTCCTCCACATAGGCGGTCATCCGGTCGGTATCCACCACCAGCGTCTCGCCGGATGCAAGGGTGGCGTTGACGATCTTCAACTCTTGCCCGTTGGTAGTAATGCTGATGGAATTGCCTGCCCCGGAAGTAACCACGCCCTCAATGCGGTAAATGGGGTTGGACTCCATGTTCCCGATGAGCCGCGTGACCGTGCTGTTTCCTGCTTCCGTGATGGAAAAGGTCTCATCCTCGATGGCATAGCCGAAGGGGTCCGGACAGAAGAAGGTCAGGTCAAAGCTGCCGGAAGAACGCAGGAGCCGTTCACACTCCACCGCCGCGTTCAGTCTTGCCATGAAGTACCGGTCTGGCACATCATCCAGGACGAGCTGCTTTAAGCCGCCCACCGGGTCGAGCCACGCAGCGATATCGTCCAGCGTGGAAACCAGGGCGGAAAAGCTGTGCCTGGGGAAGATACTGCAAGAGACCACGATCTCCCGGTAGTCGAAATCCGCGCCGAAATCCGTCACGCCGTATTTACCGGGAACCGTTGTAGTAAAGTTCCGCAGACTCCCGCTGACCTGCCAGGAGGTCAGTCTTGCCTTTAAGCCCATGCTCTTGGATGTAATGTCGTTATACGAAAAGCCCACAGGCTGCACCTCCTTTTATGCAGTGCTGAACCGTCCCTGGGCGCGGGAGCCGGTCTGGATCAGGTTGTATAGTTCCTGGGAAATCCTACGGATGTCATCCTCGCTGCGGACGATCATCTGCTGGATGGTGATGAGGGTTCCAAAAGAGGAGCCGCCTGTTCCGCCCATACTGCCGGCCACAGAACCCACCGTCCCGGCTGTGTCAAAGGCAAAGTTTGACGGGACTGCGGACTGCATATCCGCCGCCAGGCCATTCATCACGCCCAGAATGCCGTTGTTCAAATCCTCTGCGGCGCTGACCGCTTCACCGGCGCTGTCCTCAATACCGCCGGCAAGGCCCCTGCCCAGCATCTCGCCCACCCAGGCCATTTCCTTCGAGGGCGAGTTGATGCCGAAGAAGCTGCAGATCCCGTCCCAGATGCCGGAAATCCAGCCGGAGACTTTGTCCCAGATCCATCCGGCAAGGCTCTGGATACCCTGCCACAGCCCCTGCACGATGTTCTTGCCGATGTTGACAATCTGGCCCATAGACGAGGTAAAGGCATTCACAATCCCCGCAATGATCTGCGGCACCGCCTTTACGATCTCCACGATGATGGTGGGCAGGTTCTGGATCAGCGACACAAATAGCTGCACGCCTGCCTGGATGATCTGCGGGATGCTGTTTAAGATGGCGTTTACCAGCGAGGAAATAATCTGCGGGATCGCCCCCACAATGGTGGTAATGATGGTCGGCAGGTTCTGGATCAGGGAAATCAGCAGGTTCACCCCTGCGTCAATGATCTGGGGGATGCTGCCGAGGATGGCCGTCACCAGCCCGTCAATGATCTGCGGAATCGCCGCTACAATGGCCGTGATGATCTCCGGCAGTGCGGAGACCAGCGAGGTCAATAACTGTATCCCGGCATTGATGATCTGTGGGATTGCTCCGACAATGAACTCCACAATCGCCGTAATGATGGCGGGCAGGGCCGCGATCAGGACCGGGATGGCGTTCAGCAGCCCCTGGGCCAGCCCCATAATAAGCTGCAGCGCCGCGTCCAGAATCATCGGCAGGTTTTCGATCAGGGTCTGTACGATCTGGGTACCCACAAGGACAATCTGCGGAATCAAGGTGGGAACCGCCGCCGCGATGCCCTGGGCCAGCGTGACGATGATCTGCGCGGCGCCCTCCATCACGGCCGGAAGGCTCTGGATAATGCCGGAAAGCAGCGAGGTCAGCATCTGCATCCCGGTGTCCACAAACTGCGGCAGCATGGAAACCGCCGTATTCACCAGCCCCGTAATGGCCCCGGCAAAGGCTTCATCCGCCCCGTCCACGCCGTTGGCCATGTCGGTAAAGGCGGAGATGACTTCTGAAATTGCCGGGAGGAATTCCGCCCGGAGGCTGTTCTTCACATTGGAGATGGTCTCCCCAAGCCCCGCCAGGGTCTCGTCAAGCTGCGCCTGTCCTTCTCTGGAAGCCACCAGCGCCTCGTTGTTGCGGTAAAACGCGCCGCTCGCCTCATCATAGGCCCCGGAAAGGGTCTCCATGATGAGTCGGTTGCGCTCACTTTCACTGGAGCAGGCCGCCAGCTTTTCGTTGAAGGCATCCTCGCTGATGCCCACCCAGTTTAAGGTGTCCGCCAGAGAGCCGGTAACCTGTCCCACCTTGGCGGTCTCATTGGCGGACTCGATCATGCCCTCGATGGGAAGGGCGTCGCCAAAGGTACCGTAAACGCCGGCCGCGATATTCGTCCACTTGGTAATGTCCTGCTCATTTTCCGCAAGCTGCGCCAGGAGCTGGGAGGCTTCCGTGGCCGTGTCCGTATCGCCCAGGATTTTATAGAACTCCCTGTAGGATTTTTGTGCCGCGTCCCCGCTGTATCCCGCCGCCTCAAAAGCGGTGGTCAGCTTGCCCTGTGCCACCCGGTATTCCTCAGTGGCTTCGTCCAGGTTCCAGATGGCGCTTCCAAGTTCCTGGATACCGCTCAACGCCGCCTGGATGCCGGAGGAGATGAGGTTGCCCATCGCCACCGTGGCAACCGAAAGGCCGGAACCCAATTTATCTGCCCCGCTGGATGCGTCCTCCAGCGAATCGCCGAAATCCTCCGCCACATCCCCGGCATCCTTCATCCGCTCCCGGTTTTCCTTAAGTTCCCCGGAAAGCTGGGAAATGCGCCCCTCCAGTTCCTTTGCCTCGCTGGAGCCTTTCCCGTATTCCAGAACCGCATTGGAATAGGCACGTTTCATCCCGGCCAGTTCTTCTTCCTGACGGGAAATCTCCTGGGAGAGCCGCTCTGTGGCATCCGCCGCCTCCGTCTCTTGCCGGGAGAGGGACTCAATGGCCCGCTCATTAGCGGAAAGTTCCCGTTCCATGCCGTTTAGGGCGGCTTCGGCGTTGTTAAGCTGGATCTGCCAGTTCTGTGTCCGGCGGTCGTTCTCCCCAAAGGAATCGGAGGCGTTCTGGAGGGCGGCCCGCAGCGTTTCAATCTTCTGGCGCTGGGCGTCGATTTCCTTGTTCAGAACGGTATTCCTTGCGGAAAGCGCCTGGATGGATTTATCGTTGGCGTCAAACTGGGAAGAAACCAGCTTCATCTCGGAACCCAGCACCTTAAAGGACTGGTTGATCTCCGACAAAGCCTTTTTAAATTCCTTTTCTCCCTCAATGCCGATTTTCAGGCCAAAATTGTCCGCCACGGGCCGCACCTCCTTCCTTCGTCCTCATGGACTTCATATCCCTCGTTTTCGTGTGAACACGAAAACTCGCTCATTCCGTCATTCGTCCTCTCCCCACAAAGCCGCTTGGCTTTGCGGGGTCCCCCGTCATATTCCATAGGGAATGACATCATCTATCGTCAGTTCCCGTTTCGGCTTCGCAAGCCCCAAAAACTGCCTGTGGCATTCCCACAGGTCCATGAGCAGACCAAACGGCATGAGCCACACTTCCTCCATGCGCAGGGAGAGGTGGGCCATGCCGTAATACAAAAGCCGGGTAAACAATTCTTCATCGCTTACCCGGCCGCCGTGTTTTTTCCCTCCGGCTCACTTTCGATATTCCGTTTCGTCCCCCGGTACATGGCCTCCATGATGGCGTCCTTATAGTCCGTCAGTTCCATTGGGGAGGTGAGAAGCTCCACCTCCTCGGCGGTCAGCTCCGGCTTTTTGTCCTCCGGGTGTTTCAGATTGTGGACGAGGATGGGCTGGTTGCACAGAAGGGTAATCAGCCACACGATCTCGTCCAGAGCCATTTCAAAATTTTCTGCTTTCATCAGCTTCTCGCCCAGGTTCTCCAATCCGCCGTAGCGTCCGGCGATGGCCTTGGTCGCCCTGGTGGTCAGGAGCATTTCGTATTCCTGCCCGCCGATATTGACAGTAGCTGTTCTTTCATCCATATCTCAAAACCTCCTATTACCCTTCGCCGCCTGTGTCAGATGTCTGATCCGCATAGGAGGGCTCATAGACCTCATCATACCAGCCCGTGATAACCGTAGGAGACACACCAGAGTCATCCTCGGACACCTCCGCTTTCCAGGGGTGTTTGCCCTGGCCGTCCACCTTATTGCGGCGGGTCACTGTCCCCTCGATGGAAGGAGTGGAAAACTCAATGCTCTCGCCCTTGGTAGTCAGGTTGGTGGCGGGGATACCGAAGATCACACGGTACAGCCAGAAATAGCGGTACTTGCCGTTTGCTTTCTTGACCCGGAAGCCGATGGCAACCGGAGCGCCGCCGTCCTCCGATGCGGAGATCAGGACGCCGTTTTCATCGATCACCGCCCCGGTCAAATCTTCCGCCACGCTTTTCCCGATGTCATCCACACCCAGCGTCAGCGTCCCGCTCTGGAACTCTTTCACGACTTCCGCCGCGCCATCATCCGCGTACAGCGTAGCTTCCGCCAGTTCCACGGAAAGCTCGGCGGTCATGGCTTTTGCCAAAGCCACCGGGGCGGCGTAAGTCTCATCGCCATTTACACCCTCGGTAATCTTCGAGTAGAAAAGTTTATCAAGGCCAATGGTAGCCATAGTTCATTCCTCCAATCCATACAGTTTTGCCACGTCAATGGCATAGTGGTGGTAGCCGGTATCGTCCTCATGACCGATGTACCGCCTGTCCGTAATCACAAAATCAGCGGCAAGGAGCGCCTTTGAAAGCTGCCCCTTCCTCTTCAGATAGTTTCCTTTGGAGAACAGGGAGAGCCGCGCCTCCTGGGTTTCATACCCCGGCAGGTTATCCGCGTGGAGTTCATAGGTATCCGCCAAAGGCGTGACCACCACATATTCCTCCGGCGGCTCCCCGGAGAACACGCCTGTCTCCACAGGCAGACCGACTGCCTCTATCACAGTTTTCAGTTCCGAAAGTAAACTCAAATGTTCTCCACCTCCTCGTCCAGCTTCACCTTCATGGCGTTGATACAGGCATTCCGGGAAGAGGAACGGGCTGGTTTTAAGAAGGGTTTTGCGGGCTGGCCGCTTTTGCCGTATTCCAGGATGGTGGCGATCTTGGCGTTGCTGTCGCCGTCCGACCTCGGCTCGGAAAAGCCCACCTTCACATTGAAGTCCCCGTTCTTATCCTGCAGGGCGGGAGATGTGCCAAGGGAGCGGAGAAGCTCCCCGGTGCTTCGGGACTCGTACTTCGTCCCGCTGCCGATAACCGATTGCAGGTTGGAGCGCACCTTGTCCTCCACAACCTCCGCGCCCGCCTCCAGCACCTTCGGGAGAATCTCATCGGTTTTATCCGCCAGCCGGGATACCTTCATCAGGAAATCCTCCGGCATCCTCCATGTCGCTTTAGCCATCGTCCTCACAACCTCCATATCGTTCACTTCCGTGCAAGCACGAAAGCTCATTCATTCCGGTGTTCGTCCTCTCCCCAAAAAGCCATGCGGCTTTCCGGGGACCCCTAACGCACCTCCTGTACCAGTACTTCCAGATACATCCCCCTGCCTTTGACATCCTCCACCGAAGTAACCTCAAAGGTATGCTCGTCACAGAGGATTCTCATATCCGTTGTTATTTCCACACCTGGGATTACACGGAATCGGAACAGATCGGTGGCCGTAGAGAAGGACGCCATGTTTGCCCATTTCTCACTGCCATGCCGACCTTCCCGGTATGCCCGAACCTCTGCCACGGTCACAGCCGTTTCCGTCTTAAAGCCCTTATCATCCTGCGTGAACTGTTTTTCCACAATGGTGATGAAGGTGTTCATCTTGCCAAAGCTCATACTCACACCTTCCAATCCCGGTCAAGCCGTAAGAGAAGATTCACTGTATTCCACACCTGCTGTGCCGCATTGGTGTTGTCTGCAAAGAAGCCGCCTGTGGAGCCATCCCTGGACTCATAGAAATGCGATGCCAGCATAATCACCGCCTGTTCGGTGGTGTTCGGCATCGCATTCTCCGTGTAATAGCCCTCCTGGATATGCTGGTAGCTCTCCGCGTAGGAAACAGCGGCGGTGATGTAGCTCTGCAAAAGCGCGTCATCCGCCGAATGTTCCAGAATCAGGTTTGCTTTGACTTTTTCCAGCAGAGTGTCCATCACCGCCGCCCCCTTCCTTAACTGGATGCCATCAGGCCCGCTGCTTTCAGCTTGGCCAGCAGGCCGTTGAAATCAGAAACCAGAGTGGAAACATCCTCCGCAACACTGTCTGCCTGGTTTGCCGCCTGGGGAACCTCGGCGGCGGGCAAACCGGTAACAGAAGCCCCCTCCTTGATTTCGAGGGTGCCGCCAATCACCCACTTATCGCCGCCCTGTTCCATGTAGTTCTTTCCGTTGTAACTCATCTGTCAGCCCTCCCTTACGATGCTTTCTGTACCAGCACCTTGACAGCCTCCGGCAGGATCATCTTGCCGTCCACGCGCTGGGAAGCGAGGAAGCCCACCTGGCCGTTTGCCGCATACAGTTCGTTCAGGCGCTTGAAGGAACGTCCCTGGCGGTCTGCGATCCAGTAGTAGCTGAAATCACCGAAAGCGATGGTCTTTGCGCTGGCGGCGATGGCGGGCATATAGGCCGAAGTACGCACAGGACGGCCCAGGATGGTATCCGGCGTTCCGGCAGTCAGGGAAGGCTGCCACAGGTACTGGCCGCTGCCATCTTTCAGTTTACGGACTGCCTTGATGGTGGAATCGTTCAGCACCCACACAGCGTTGCGGCGGTAGGGCGATTTCAGGGAGTAGAACAGGTCGATCAGTTCATCGGCGGTAATCGCGGTGGCAGATGCGGCAGTGATGCCGGTCTCTGCGCCGCCGCTGGCTGCCAGGATGCCCAGGGGTTTGCCGGAACCGTCCCCGGTAAAGAAGGCTTCCTCCTCCTTGGCGCCGATACGGCGGGCAAATTCACGGGAGATGTAGCTTTCCAGGTCAAAGACACTGTCGTTTAACAGTTCCTCGGAAACCTTGATCATCGTCCCCAGCTTATACGCCCCGATGGATACCTGGCCGAAGGAATCATCGCTCTCCGTGTAGGCGCCTTCCTCATCAATCCAGGAGGCGGTTCCCTTGGTCGCCACCACCGGGATCTTCCGGTCGCCGCTGGAGGTCTGGATCACCCTGGCAAGCTGGCGGAATACATTTTCCTCTTCCAGTGCTTCCACCAGGGTACGCTCGTACTCATCCGGCACCAGATAGCCGCCCTCGGAGTCCGTCCCGATCTGCAGGGCATTTACCACAGAGGGCATAGGAGCCTTGGAGCGCATCATGTTCCAGAAGTTCCGGCAGTACTCATCGGTGGCGCGGCCGGTCTTAGTCTCCTCCTTGCCGCTCATGGGCTTACCCGTCAGGGGCTTGTTCACAGGGCGGTTCAGTTCCGCCTCCAGCGCCTCCTGACGTTCCAGGCGTGCGATTTCCTTGCCCAGGTCGGTGATCTCCTGCTCCATGCGGGTATAGGCGGCATCATCCTCGGCGGACAGGACGCCCTTGTCGTTTCTGTGGGAATCCAGAAAGGCTTTCGCAGCTTCCCAGGCTTTGGCGCGCTTCTCGCGCAGTTCAAGAATCGTCATAGTGGTATCCTCCTTAATGTCTCAAAAGATTGAGCCGCTCGTAGAGACTGTCCACGGAGCGGCCCTTGGGTTTGGAATCTTCGGTTTTCTTAGGGTTGGTCTTACACTTGGCCGCGATCTTATCCATCAGGGAATTGACCACAGCGGCTTTAGAATACAGCATGGACACCGCAGGCGGCTCCACGTCCTCCGGGATCTCCGCCCGTGCCAGGACATCATCGGCAAAGCCAAACTCCACCGCCTTGTTTGCGTCCATCCAGGTCTCTGCGTCCATCAGGTGGGAGAGCTTGGCGCGGGACAGCCCGGTCTTGATTTCATAGGCGTTGATGATGGAATCCTTCACGCTGGAGAGCATCTCGATGGCTTTCTGCATCTCTGCAGTATCACCCATGGCCACGGTCATGGGATTGTGAATCATCATCATGGACACCGGCGATACCAGCACCTTCGTGCCAGCCATAGCAATCACGCTGGCAGCGGATGCCGCGATGCCGTCAATCTTGACCGTGACATTGTGCGGATAGTCCATGAGCATGTTATAGATCTGGGCAGCCGCCACGCAATCACCGCCGGGACTGTTGATCCAGACCGTGATGTCTCCACTGCCGCCCATCAGTTCCTCTTTAAAAAGCTGGGGTGTGACGTCATCGTCAAACCAGCTTTCCTCGGCGATGGTGCCGTTGAGGAACAGCGTCCGTTCCGCCGGAGCTGTCTCCGTCGCCGCCTGGTTCTTCCACTTCCAGAACTTCTTCATCGGGTTTTTCCTCCTTTCCCGTTTGTGTATCTGCAAAAGCCCCGGCGTTTCCAAGCGGGAGCATATTGCCGTTAATAAGGTACAGGTCGCCGCCCTCCTCTGCAGGGATGCGGTCCATGTTCTCCAGTTCCCGGATGTCGTTGGCGCTCATCCAGCCGTTCTGCCTTGCGGTAGCGTAGCCGGTCATCCTGCTGGCATAATCGCCCCGGAGCAGCCCCTCCACATTGAACTTGGCAAAATACCGTTTCTTTTCCTCCGGGGAAAGCAGTATCCTCTGAATGGACTGCTCCCATCGCACCAGCCAGGGTTCCAGCGTGTATTTCACGAACTCCAGAGACTGCTGCTCAATATTAGAAAAGCTCGACTTCTCCAGGTCGCCCACCATGTGGGGCGGCACCCGGAAAATTCGAGCAATTTCATTGATTTGAAATTTTCTGGTTTCCAAAAACTGTGCCTGTTCCGGCGAGATGCCAATCGGCGTATATTTCATTCCTTCCTCTAAGACAGCGATCTTATTAGCATTACCGCTGCCTCCAAAGGTGGACTGCCAGCTTTCCCGGACACGCTGCGGGTCTTTGATGGTACCCGGATGCTCCAGGACACCGCCAGGGGCTGCACCGTTTGCAAAGAACTTCGCCCCATATTCCTCACAGGCAATCGCCATACCGATGGCGTTCTTTGCCATAGCGATAGGGGAATACCCCACCAGCCCGTCAAAACCAAGCCCTGGGATATGCAGCACATCGGAAGGATTCAGCCGGATAAGACTGCCTTTGACCGTAGGCGCATCATCCATGCTGACAGTGTATTCGTAATAAAGCTGTCCATTGCTGTCACGATTCACCGTCATCCGGTCCGGCATCAGCGGGTAGAGGGCAATGACCTCGCCTTTGCCATTCCGGATGATCTGGGCATAGGCGTTGCCCCACAGGAGCAGGTGCGTCATGAGCGTCTCCCGGAACACAAAGGAACTCATCTCCGGGTTTGGCTCGTCATGCAGGAGCAGATACAGCGGATGATCCAGCGCCTTCTCCTTGCCGCCGTCCTCCTTGTAGCGGTAGAGATGAAGGGGAAGCCCCGCCACCGCCTCTGCCAGGATGCGGACGCAGGAATACACCGCCGTCATCTGCATGGCGGAGCGTTCCGTCACCGCCTTGCCGGAGGTGGTGCTGCCAAAGTAGAACGCATAGCCGCTCCCGGTGGTGCGGTCCTGGGGCTTATCCCTGGAACGGAAAAGCCCGGAAAAGATACCCATATCAAATCACCGTCCTTTCAGATAAACAAAAGGCCCCGGCTGTCATAAACCGAAGCGCCTGTATCATTCCCACATCGGATCGCACGGTCAAGCCCCATGATGGTGGCGATTGCGCCGTCAATCTTCTCTGTGGATTTTTCCTTGTCCGCCTTGATGTTGCCGGCCGGGTCGGTACGAATGAAGATGTTGTCCATCATCCACCGCAGCACCGGGTGGCCGCCGTGGGCGATTTTCTCCTCCAGTACCAGCTTCATCAGTTCCTTTGTCGGTGGGGACATATCCTTAAAGCCCTGCCCAAAGGGAACTACCGTAAAGCCCATGCCCTCCAGATTCTGCACCATCTGTACAGCGCCCCAGCGGTCAAAGGCAATCTCCCGGATGTTGAACCGCTCGCCCAACTGCTCGATGAATTTCTCGATGTAGCCGTAATGGACCACATTGCCCTCAGTAGTCATCAGTGTCCCCTGGCGTTCCCACAGGTCATAGGGTACATGGTCACGCCGGACACGGAGGTCAAGCGTTTCTTCCGGTATCCAGAAGTATGGCAGAATGTAGTATTTATCCTTCTCATCCAGCGGCGGGAACACCAGCACAAAGGCCGTGATGTCCGTGGTAGATGAAAGATCCAGCCCGCCGTAGCAAATGCGTCCTTCCAGATCGTCCTCGGAAACCGGGAAGGCGCAGGCGCCCCACTTGTCCATCGGCATCCAGCGGACAGACTGCTTCACCCACTGGTTCAGCCTAAGCTGCCGGAAAGCGTTCTCCTCACCGGGGTTCTGCTGGGCGGATTCACAAGCGGCTTTGACCTTATCGATACCCACCGTGATGCCAAGGGACGGATTAGCCTTCTTCCACACCTCCGGGTCTGTCCAGTCCTCATTCTCAGCTGCTCCGTAAATGACGGAGTAGAAGGTGGGATCGACCTTCCTGCCTTCCGCAATGTCGATAGCCTTTTGATGTACCTCATAGCAGATGGAGTTGGTGTCGTTGCCCGCTGTGGTGATCAGGAAATACAGCGGCTGCATCCTGGCGTCCCCGGAGCCCTGGAGCATGACGTCAAAGAGTTTCCGGTTTGGCTGTGTGTGAAGTTCATCGAAGATCACGCCGTGGGTATTAAAGCCGTGCTTGTTCGCCACATCCGCCGAAAGCACCTGGTAGTAGGAGTTGGTGGGCAGGTAGGTGATCTTCTTCTGGGATTCCAAGATCTTCACCCGCTTGGAGAGCGCCGGGCAGAACCGCACCATATCCACAGCTACATCGAAGACGATTTTTGCCTGGTTGCGGTCGGCGGCGCAGCCATACACCTCGGCACGTTCCTCGCCATCCCCGCAAAGGAGCAGGAGCGCCACAGCGGCAGCAAGCTCAGATTTGCCCTGTTTCTTCGGTATCTCAATGTAGGCCGTGTTAAACTGTCGGTAGCCGTTGGGCTTTAATACGCCGAACAGGTCACGGATGATCTGCTCCTGCCAGTCGATCAGTTCAAAGGGCTTTCCCGCCCAGGTGCCTTTGGTGTGGCAGAGGGACTCGATGAACATGACCGCATAGTCGGCGGCGTCCTTATCGTAGTGCGAGGTCTTCGCCATAAACCTGGTGGGCTTGTATTTTTTCAGCTTCCGCATGGACACCACCTCCAAAATGGCATAAAAATAGCACCGGCTATTTCTAACCGATGCTAAAAAATCAGGTCGATAAACTGGAATTCGTCATTTTAATTCGTTACCTTTGGCATCTAAAAATTCAAATTGCAGAGTGGAATTTTTATGGTCAGAAAGATAGAAGAATACATACGGATAAGTATCATCCGGGATTACTTCTTCGTACACTTCATTCCCAGTTGTAAATCTAACAGTTTTACAGTTTGTATTGTTTACTATAAACGCATATCCATCACCCCATTGAATATATGCAATGTCTCCGATTCTATCATCAATGGGCTTATGAGTTCTAATAAAAGTGTATTCAGTAGCATTCTCTTTTACCTCAACTTCCATAGGCAAATAATAATGCTTCTGATATTCGTTTCCTGAGATAAACCAAGCGATTGCTCTATTGTCATTGCCGCACATTCCCGCATACTGTATATCAATGGTATCGGAATCAGAAATTGGTATTTCTTCTCTTGCCTTTTCTATTAGTTCATCTGTGCCTTTGAGTGTCTTTCCACAAGCTGATAATGATAAAACCATAGTTATTAAAAAGATTATGGCTAATTTTTTTCTCATTGTATCCACCTCATTCTAAACCCCGATTTGTCTTCATCAAGACACCCTCATCATACAACGATATTGTGATTTTTTCAAGCGAACGGATTTTCTGTATGCCGGTGGATCGTCTCCAGAATCTGCTCCTGCTCGGACGCTTCTATGCCAATGGAGGCAAGAGCCTGTCTTGTGCCGCAGTCCGGACAGATCAGCGTCTTGTTATCCTCTCTGGAAAGTGCCGGAGCGCCGTGGTAAGCTCTTCCACAAAGTGGACAAACCGCCAGTCTTGCAATGGAATTATCTCTCATGGCTGATCACCTCGCATTTCTCATAGGCTGCTGTCAGCACCCGTTTATCAAAACGGAAGGTGTCATATCCTTCCATACAGGTGTGCATGTAAGAATCACTGGGAACTCCAATCGGCCGGTCCTCATGCATGATGTAGGCGAAAGCCGTCACCGTTCTGCGCCTGCCTGTCCGGATTCCCTTGTACTGGAGCCGGATGTCCTTCTTGTAGTAGAAATTGGGGAATCCCTCGTAGCGGTCGAGGGCGGCTTCATCCGCAGCCGTCACCTCCCAGATCACCACGGGAACCATGCTGCCTTCGCATTCCTCAATTGTGAGGTAGGAGCCGGTCTTGCTCCCCTTGAACAGCAGCTCCCAGCCTTTGAGGTTTGCCGTGCCGAGAATTGTGGCGTGTGGGCAGCGCAGCCGCATCTGCGGGACATTAAGGTTGCTGCCGTAGGCGATGTAGTATCTTTTTTCTTTCATGGTATCCATCCTTTCCTGGAGGACTTAGGTTACTTGTCCTTCTACCACCCTAAGACCGCCGAAGCGGTCAGGGGCAGGGCATTTAACCTAAATCCTTCAAGCAGCTCTGCCGTGACGGAAGGCTGTGTCTCCTGAAAGGTTGCGGGTCAGGAAATCTCTGGCTGTTGCGAACTCCTCGCCGATGAAGCCCAGGCGGAGGAGCCAGGTTCTCATGGCGTACTTGGGGTTCTCATTCTGCTGGGGCTTGGGGCTTGCCGTCCGCACATCCTTTGCCATCTGGCTCAGCGCCAGGCAAAGCTGGATGTAGCTTTTCAGCTGTCCTGCGTGGATGCCGCCCCGGCGCTCTGCGGTTGGCTCATCGAACTGGAAGAGCCTAAACTCGACCGTCCCTTTGGTGAAGGTGGCGTGGAGGTTCAGCATGTGGTATCTGCTATCGTTGTAGTGGTGGCTCCTGCCGTAGCTTGCGCCGTGGCTGGTGTACCAGATGTCCGCAAGCTGCGCCATCGTCTTGGGCTTTCTGCTGTTGACCTTGGCGAGGAAGTTGGGGTCAACCGTGCGGCAGTAGCGGCTCATGCGTCCCCGGTCTAACTTCAAAGCTTCTGCGATCAGGCTTTCGTGGCTCGCCATGATGTTGGCGAGGTTCCGAAGGCTCTGCGGCGTGTGCCCCTGGGCTCCGATGTGGATGTGTACTCCGCATCCTCTGGAGGCATCACTCTTGGCTCCGGCGTGTCTGAGCTGTCTGCAAAGCTCCTGCAGGGTTTCGATGTCCCCGTAGGTTAGGATTGGGGTAACCAGTTCGCATTTCTGCTCGTCCGGCCCCGCAATGGAAACGTCCTTCTGGAATTTCCACTCGCGCCCCTGTGCGTCCCAGGCTGACCAGGTGCTGTAGCCGTTGCGTCCTGCGGTATTCTCAAATCTGCCTGTGCCGAAGAAGTCGGCGGCAACCTTGGCTGCCTTCTGGCGGGTGATGTTGTTCATCTCGACCTCGACCCCGATGGTCTGGTTTTTCATCTCTGCGATCTGCCTTGCTGTTTTCTCGTTCATGGTGAATCCTCCGTTTTCGTTTGGTGTGTTGTCTCGCCTGTCGGCTCGGTCGGTGCTTCTGCTTCGCAGAGGTCGCCACCGGCGACCCGCACCCCTTTCGGTGTACACATATTCGCTCTAAAAGAGGATAATAGCAAGGCCATTTCCGATAATATACTACACAAAGATGACCGCAGGATATTGTGTAGTTTACAGCCTTTTGGCACCATCAGATGTGCCCTCGACCTTCTGGCACAGGTCTTCTCCGAACGCCACCGAGAGTCCGCAGCCGTTGTCCCAGGAAACCATGATGGAGCCGATATCGTCCACGCCAAGCACAGTGCCGTGGGTACCGACAGGCGGCGCCTGGGGATCGTCCATCCGCACCAGTTCCACACGGGTGCCGGCGGGGTATTCACGTCGGATGCGCTCCACGATTTCTCTACTCGGAAACTTCATGGCTCACACCTCCATTCTTGAAAGCCGAGGACCCGGAGAGGTTCTTCAGCATGATTTTGCGCTCCGTCTTGTATTCGCTGCCGATGAAGCCCAGGCGCAGGAGAAAGCAGCGGAAGGCGTACTTCTCGTTATCCACCGCTTTCTCCGTGACCGTTACCCGCTTGGCGTTTTTACTCATCTCGCAGAGTGCGGAAATGAAATGGGTGTAGGCTTTGACCGAGTCGGCGTCCGGCAGTTCCGGGAACCAGGGGAATGCCACCCGGTCTTCCTGAATCTCGATGGGCAGAGTGTCCACGTCGAGCGCCTTTTTGATGAGACCGCCCTTGGCGTCCAGTAGCTTGGTGAGGTTGCCAACCGCCACCTTGTCCAGCGGGATTTCCACCGTAAGCCCCACAGTTTTGTTCTGTGGCGCAGTGTCGATGGCTTTGAATTCTTCTTCGGTGGGCAGTTTCTCGCCGTCGTGCGCCTCGCATTCAAAGCCTGCGGCGGCGATGGTTTCAAGTACCTGCTCGACCTCCTCGCTGTCAGCGCGGTCGTCAAACAGGAGCGTCCCGTCCTTGGTGACCGTGAAGTAGTCGATCTCATAATTGCAGGTAGGCATGAATTTGTATTCCGCCCTGGCACCCGTGGCATCTGCGATGACCTTGACCAGTTCCTTGCGTTTTGCGCCTGTCACATTGTATCTGATTTCCATGTGCGAAAACCTCCTTTGTTTTTGGTAGTCACATATTCGCTCTGAACCCCTGAAATAGCAAGCGCTTTCCGCACATTTCGCTGTAGAATAGCTGTCGGATCATTCGCCGGATAACTGTGCATAGTACACGATGCCGGAAAGCACAAAACAGACGTTAGGCAGTGCCACGCCGTTGCCCCACATCTTGTATTCCGCAGAGTCGGAGCGGGGGTCCTTCAGCCACTTGATGATCTGATTGCGGCTCTTTGGCTTGGAGGTTGTTCCCATGACCTTTCGGTGTGTCTCAAATACCACTGTCCAGAACTCGATTTCTTCCTCGGTCGGCTCATCGGTTCCCAAACCAGAACACCACCAGTCTGGAAATCCCTGCAGTCTGGCGCACTCGGTAGGCGTCAGTCTGCGGACAATGTATTCCGGCTCGGTTTCATTCACCACAGGCGGGTCTTTATAGTCCCTTGCCATCAAGGTTGGGGACTGTTCTTCAAGTGCCTGGGCATAGGAGCCGGTAGTCATGCAGTAAGCGACTGCGCCTGGCCCTTTTGCCACTATCGTAGGCTCCAGTTCTTCCTCAATACCAAGACCGAACTTGGCATTCCGTCCCATGTTGTATGTGGCGCGGTCAATGCCGTAGGCCACCGCATGGCGGTCGGTGGCGTCCAGCGTGAAAGACACATCCTCGTTCACGCCGCTGCCCTGGGGACCGTTCTTGTCAGACCTTCCAATCATGGAGCCCTGCACAGCCACCACAGCCATACCGCCCTGGTTGCAGGAGGGATTGCCGCCGTTTGCGTCCAGGCAGCGGGAGGTATCCGCTTCATAGAAACCGCTGTGCGGATTGTCCGACTGCATTGCGTGGCTCTGTTTGGAGCAGATGCCGTAGACCTTGACAGCCAGCTCATTACATCTGGTTTCGCCCACATCATGGGTGTTCAGCGTATTCGCCACGGTTCCGTCTTTCCACTGCTGCCCTTCATCGGAAGAGTGAGGACGGGTGCCTTTCACAAATGGCACAAACACCGTCTGATCATTGTTGCAGCCGAGGGTGGCGGACTTGTTCTCCTGGATCAGCGGTCTCGCCTGCCGGCTCGGTCGGTGCTTCTGCTTCGCAGAGGTCTCCACCGGAGACCCGCACCCCTTGCCGCCGCCCTCACAGCCGGAGCGGATTTTCAGTGTCTTTGGCGTTTCCACCACGAAGGGCTGATTGTTGCCGCCTGTGCCGTAGGTTGAGGAAACGGTAGGAGCAATGCCCTCAAGCTCAGTGTATCTGGTGTCCTGACTATGGTTCTCATAGACCGCTGCGGGAACCGTCCCCGCCCGGAGGGTGGGAGAGGTCTCCCCCTCGTACCCGATGGAGCGGCTGTGTGCGGAATGCTCGGTGCAAAAGCCCGCCGATTCCATCACGCAGGGAGGATGATGGGCCTCCGCCCGGAGTGTACAGGTGACGCCGTCCGTCACATCCATACGGTTTCCGCCCTGGTCATTCAGGCAGACGCAGCCTGCCGCTCCAGAGCCTTTTTCAGAAGCTCCGGCAGCTCCTTGCCACGAACGGAAGCCCTGCGGAGTATACCCAGACACGCCTTCGGACTCAAATAGTATTTTTCCGGCACTCCCGCCTGCAAAATCTGCGACAAGGTAGATGCGTTTTCTGCGTTGGGGAACTCCCCAGTACTGCGCATCAAATACCCGCCATGCGAGACTGAAATCATCTGCCACGATCTCTCCTGCGGTCGGCCATTTCTCAGGTCGAGAAGTATGAATTTCGTATCCTTTGACCGAGCAGACCTCTTCGAGGACGGACTGGAAGTCCGCACCCTTGTTGGAGCTGAATGCACCGGGGACGTTCTCCCAGACGATGTATCTTGGATATCTGCCATTGGTTTTACACCTCATTTCCTTTACGATTCGGACGGCTTCATAGAAAAGGCTGGAGCGGGAGCCGTCCAAGCCCTCCCGCCGGCCGGCGATGCTCATGTCCTGGCAGGGTGAGCCGAAGGTGATGATATCCACCGGCTCGATTTTTCCACCATCCATTTGGGAGACATCGCCGTAATGCTTCATGAACGGCAGCCGTTTGGTGGTCACCCGGATAGGAAACGGCTCGATTTCCGAAGCCCACACAGGGGTAATGCCGGAGATCAAGCCGCCGAGAGGAAAACCGCCGGAGCCGTCAAACAAGCTGCCAAGGGTCAATTTATTCTGTTCCATCCGTGACCTCCTCGTAGCTGTATGTCCTGCCGTCCCGGAGTACGCTCACGCCATCCGCAGTGCCGGCCTGCTCAATGTAGCGGTTCACGATGACGTCGCAGAACTTCTCATCCAGCTCAATGGTTCGGCAGATACGGTCGGTCTGCTCACAGGCAATGAGAGTAGAGCCGGAGCCGCCGAAGGGATCCAGCACTACCGAGTTTGCCATACTGGAGTTGCCGATGGGATATGCCAGCAGTGGGATCGGCTTCATGGTGGGATGGTCGCCGTTCTTCTTGGGCTTGTCGAACTCCCAGATGGTGGTTTCCTTCCTGCCCGTGTACCACTGGTGCTTTCCGTTTTTCTTCCAGCCGTACAGCACTGGCTCATGCTGCCACTGGTAGGGAGAGCGTCCGAGAACCAGGGACTGCTTTTTCCAGATACAGCAGCCGGATAAATAAAATCCCGCATCGGCAAATGCCCTGCGGAAGTTTAAGCCCTCGGTGTCGGCGTGGAACACGTAGATGGATGCGTCCGCCGCCATGACCGACTCCATATTTTGAAAAGCGGCAAGCAGAAACTCGTAGAATTTCTCGCCTGCCATGTTGTCGTTCTTGATCTTGCCCGCCGATCCTTCGTAATTGACGTTGTACGGCGGGTCAGTAATTACCAGGTTTGCTTTGATGTCATCCATGAGCGTGGTGTATGTCTCAGTTTTTGTGGAGTCCCCGCATACCAGACGGTGCCTGCCAAGAATCCATACATCGCCGCTTTTGGTGAAGGTTGGCTTTTGCAGTTCCGCGTCCACATCGAAGTCATCCTCCTTGGCTTCCATGCCGTCATCGAACAGAGCCGCCAGCTCCTTTTCATCAAAGCCGGTGAGCAGAGGGTCAAAGTCCATGCCCTGCAAAGACTCGATCTCCACCCGCAAAAGTTCCTCGTCCCATCCGGCATCCATAGCCATGCGGTTGTCCGCAATGATGTAGGCTTTCTTTTGAGCTTCGGTGAGGTGGTCGGCAAAGACGCACGGCACTTCCTTGATGCCTTCCTCTTTGGCAGCGAGAATTCTGCCATGTCCGGCGATTACATTGAAATCCCTGTCGATGATGACGGGATTGATAAAACCGAACTCCCGGAGGGACGAGCGGAGCTTCGTGATCTGCTCCGGGGAGTGGGTTCGGGCGTTGTTTACATAGGGTACCAGCTTGGTGATTGGCACAAGCTGCATCTCAGTCGTTGTCCTCATCGCACCAGCCCCCATTCCGCAAATTTCTCAAAGCCGCCAAGGGACTGGATGTATCTCCGGGCATTCTCCACGATCTCAGCGTAGGGAATGCTGTCCACGGTATCGTCCCCGATGGCGCAGGCAAGCTGCACAGGCTTGCCCGTTTCCTGGGCTTTCAGCCATGCGTAGATGTTGACCGACACATCCGCTTTGGAGAGGTCTTTTCCGTGCAGACCGCCGCCTGTGACGGAATCGGCCATATCTGAGCCGAGCTTGCGGTTGGTCGCGCCGGAGTCCACATCCGTGCCGCCCGTCCAGTCGCCCAGGGGATTGACCTCGGCGCCCGGATACCGTTTCCGCAGCTCTGCGGCAGGAGCATTGCTCTGGCAGAGGATCAGCCTTGCCTCGTCAATGATGTACTTCCCATCCGAGGGGTAAGTGTGATACACACTTTTGGCGATCTCACAGAGGGCTTTCTGCTCCTCCGTGACCGGCATCCCCTTGAAGATGCCATTGTCGCCGCAGCGGATTCCTTCTGCCTGGTTATTGGCAAGGCGTCCGTCCTGCGGCACTTCCACATAATCTGTGTGCAGATTCCCGCCGATACGCTTCACAATGGCGTCCACCTCGTCCATCGGGATGTGTACCGAACTCTCCGCGATGATGTGGCAGACGCCGTGGCCGATGAGGATCTCCACGGCGATCCTGGGATTTTCTTCTTTTCTGTACGCTGCATCCACCAAGGCTCCGGCGATACGGTCCGCCACCTTATCCGGGTGGCACGGATTTACTTTCTCAAACATGGCTTCACCCCTTCCTTGCCCGGAGCAGACGCTCCATCAAATCGTCCTGGGGAGAAACCTCCCCGTAATCCGTGCTGCAGTTTTCCTTTACGATCTGGAAGATCTCATTCCAGAGCCGCACCGCCTGATTCATGTAGTTGATGCCGATATTGATGAACGGGGACGGAATCGGTTTCTGGGTGGTCGGGTGCTTGGAGAGGAAACCCATGCGGTTGGTCATCTCCTCACACTGAATCCAGCGGGCGCTGCACATGGCATACCGCTCCAGAAGCTGCGGGGACACCTTTGCCGCGCAGCCCACCTTCTTTAACCACTCCCAGGTTTCCGTGTAGATTTCTTCTGCCTGGAGCGTACTCCCGTCACGCTGCTCGGCGGATAAAAACTCATGGGGCTTTGGCATATCGACACCCTCGACTTCGGGAATATCCAGCACTTCCAATCTGCGCCCGCCCGGATTGCCGTTCTCGGCTTTCTCCTTGACCGCAGACTTCTTCCTTCCCGCACCGGGTCTCGCGCCGCCGCGCCCGCCTGTGTTATTGGATTTTGTCGGCATTTTCTCACCCCTTTCCTCGAAAAATAAAGCAGCCGCAGACGGCCGCCCTTAATTACCCTTTTGATTTCGCCTTTTTCGCGCACGAAGCCCCAGGCCGCTGTCCGCTCATGCAGGTCCCGGAGATTTTGACCGCCCCACGGTCACCGGTCGCCAAGCTCGTGGTGAATCTTTGTGTGGCAGGACTGGCAGAGGAACATCAGATTGTCATTCCGATGCGTCCCGCCCTGCGAGAGGGGGACAATGTGATGGACTTCCTCCACAGGAGTCAGCCGTCCTTCTTTCAGACACATCTCACACAAAGGGTGCGCCGCAGCATAGCGGTCGCGGATTCTTTTCCAAGCCCGACCGTACTTCTTGTTGCTGTCAGCGGGGCGTCCGTACTTGTTGTACCGTTTCCGGGCAGCAGCTTCATGCTCCTCACAGTACTGCCCGCCCGTGAGGTTTGGACAGCCGGGGTAGGAGCAGGGGCGTTTTGGTTTCTTTGGCACGCTGCACCTCGCTTTCCGGGCAAAAGGAAAGCCCTGCAGGATTGCTCCCGCAAGGCTTGTTCCTTGTCCTGTTTTTCTGATTCTAACTATATCACAGGGACAAGGTGTATTGCAGTGGCTTTTAGTGGCTTATTTCGGAAACGGCGTCCAACGCCCTGTGGTGGAGCCGGTACAGCCACCGAAGCTCATAACCCATATCCACGGCGATCTGCTCCCAGGATTTGAAGCACAGATACCGCAGCTCCAGAAGGGTCTGGTACTCCGTGTTCTGGACAGCTTTGATCTTATGGACGATATCTTTTTTCATCTGCACCAGCTTGCAGATATCCTCGTTGATCTCTGCCTCCAGCTCAATGATGGAAAGGATGGCGTCCTCCATGCGGTGGAGATTTCTCGTCTCACTTCCGGGCATATCCGAATAAGTCGCGGTTGCCCGTGTGGCGAGGTCATTCAGTGACGCCACCTGCTCCATCTTGCTCTGTATCCGCTGGTCAATGCGGAACGCCTGGGAAAGGTACTCCTTTATTTCCGTCTGCTGCTTGTTCATAGGCGCTACCTCCGAAAAAGAAATTGCTTCCCTCGGATTTGCCTTGATTGACTCTCATTTTCTTAGGTTTGCCCGGACTGCATCGATCAGCGCCGACTGCGTCCTGTCCTTATACTGCAGGGCTTTCATAATGCGCTCATCAATGGTGCCGTCCGTGATGATGTGCTGTACGACCACGGTCTTGGACGCCTGACCCTGCCGGTAAAGCCGCGCCACCGTCTGTTGGTACAGTTCCAGACTCCAGGTAATGCCAAACCAGCAGAGGGTGGCGCCGCCGCTCTGGAGATTCAGCCCGTGGCCGGCAGAAGCGGGATGGATCAGCGCCACGGGAATTTCGCCCCGGTTCCACTTTGCGATGCTGGCGTCAGAGTCCAGCCTTGCAAAGCCGATCTTCCGCAGCCGCAGCCGTTCCTCGATGCGGTCAAGGTCGTGCTGGTACCAGTAAGCCACCAGCAGGGGCTTTCCGTTCATGCTTTCGATGATGTCCTCCAGGGCGTCCAGTTTCTGATCGTGGATATGTTCCACATCCCCATTATCCGTATAGACCGCCCCATTTGCCATCTGGGAGAGCTTGCCGGACAGCACTCCGGCATTTGCTGCCGTTACCTCGCCCTTGTCAAGCTGCGCTGCCAAATCCTCGCACATCTCATCATAAATGGCCTGTTCCGGCTCCTCCATGTACACCCGGTACTCGCTGTTTACAAGTTCCGGCATTTTGAGGTGGTCGGCGGCTTTCATGGAAATGGTGATATCGGAGATCTTGTCATAGATCCGCTTCTCCGCTCCCGGCAGAGGCTTATAGGAATACACCATCTGCCCGTTCATCCGATCCGGCCGGAAATAGTCCTGGCGGTACTTGGTGATAAACCTCCCCAATCGCTGCCCCATATCCAGCACCTTGAACTCAGCGAACAGATCCATCAGCCCGTTCCCGGACGGGGTACCCGTAAGGCCGATGACGCGCTTTGCCCTGGGGCGCACCTTCATCAACGATTTGAACCGCTTGCTGTTCCAGTTTTTGAAGGATGAAAGCTCGTCCACCACGATGGCGTCAAATTCAAAGGGGACATTCTCCACCATCCATTGGACATTCTCCCGGTTGATGATGTAGATGTCCGCATCCCTTCGGAATGCATCCAGCCGTTCTTTTTCCGTACCAACCGCCACGGAATAGCGGATGTCTTTCAGATGGTCCCACTTTTCAATCTCCTGGGGCCAGGTATTCCTCGCCACCCGCAGCGGTGCGATCACCAGGACGCGGGTAATCTCGAAGTAGTCGAACAGCAGGTCGTACAATGCCGTCAGCGTGATGGCTGTCTTGCCAAGGCCCATGTCAAGCAGAATGGCGGCAATCTCGTGTGTTTCGATATACTCGATGGCGTACTGCTGATAATCGTGCGGTTTAAACTCCACAGCTGTCACCTCCGATCTCTGAAAGGATGTGCGGGATCTGGCTCTCGCCATCCAGGACAAATGCCAGGAACCCCAGCTGCCGCAAAAGCCGTATCCTTGACTCCTGCAGCGGCCGTGGTTTCCCGCCAGAGACCTTTACCTCCACGAAGCCGCATTTCCCATCCGGCAATAGGATAAGGCGGTCGGGAACCCCGGAAAATCCCGGCGACACGAACTTCGGCGCAATCCCGCCTTTGGCCTTAACCGCCTGAACCAGTTTTTGTTCGATGGTTTTCTCTCTCATGGTTTTATTCTCCTCGTTCTTTGTGTGACGGTCATGTACCTCTTCCCCCGATTCTCTCTTATATATTGTTTTTTTATCTCCTTAGAGCAACTCTGGCAGAGAGGTACATGACCTACACACCTACTAATCCTCAAACTCCGATTTGAGTTTCAGCCCGTAAATGATCACGCCTGTACGGGTACGCTTTCTCACCACACCCGTGGATTCCAGCGCGGAGTAGAAATCAGTCGTACTCCGGGTGTATTCGCCCATCTGCAGGCAGTAGCTCCTGTAGGCGTTATAAAACTCCCCGGATTTTGCTTCAAAATCGTCCCCTACCTCGCAGCAGTCATCCAGGAAGTGGGACAGCCAGTCATTGTTCTCCTTGTATTTCTGGATGGCGTCCCGCACCACTTTGGGCTGGACGATTTTGTAATCATTGCTGATGACGCGCTTTGCACCCTCGATAATCCACTGAAGGACTGCGCTACCCGCCGTTTTGAACAGGAAGTCCGCATAGTTCTTGATGTCGGCCTTGCCCTCGATCTTGGCGTTGAAGGGGATCACAATGAGCCGCCGCCAGGTACCCTGGTCAATAGCCCCGACCCTGGGCAGGTGGTTGGTATACAGCACCAGCGTGTGGGTGGGGACATAGGAGAACGGCGCCTTGTACTTTTTCTCCGCATAGATCTCGTCCGTGGAACAGAGCTGCTTGACGTTGGAGGTATTCAGGCGCATCCCTTCCTCCAGCTCGGCGGCGATGATCATCCGCTTGCCCTTGGCTTCCGCCAGTTCCGGCTTCACGTTGCGCTTGCAGCCCACAGTCAGGGTGTCTGCGGACATATTGCCGGAGTAGGTGCCAAGCACACGGGCGATGGTGTTCCAGAAGGTGGACTTGCCGTTCCTGCCCTCGCCGTAGGCAATGACCAGTGCTTCAATGTAGACCTTGCCGATGGCGGCAAGCCCCACGATCTCCTGTACATAGCGGATCAGGTCGGCGTCCCCCTGGAAGAAGGTCCGGAGGGCGTCCTCCCAGACATCCATGCCGTCCCCGGACGGGTCTACCGCCGTCTGCTTCGTGATATAGTCCTGGGCATTGTGTTCCCGGACAGTTCCTGTCCTCAGATCGCAGGTTCCGGACGGCAGGTTCAGTAAAAACTCATCCGCATCCAGGACACGCTGCTCGATCTGGATCATTGGGCGGGCTTCCTTTAAAGCCGCCGAGATGTATTTGGTATCCCGGCGCTTGATGGCATACTTCCGGTAGGCTTCCGCCCGCTCATACTTTTCAAAGGAGCGCCGCTGGACTTCGCTGAACGCCGCAGTCGCTTTCTTGGCGCCCATCGCGGCAAGCATGGCCCACGCGCCGTTTTCCGACATTTCCTTCATGCACCGCTGTATCTCTGTTTCCGCTTCCTCAAGCTGTCTCGCGGTCAGCTCCTGGGCAATGCCCTGGGCGTTGGGCTGGGATTCCTCCCAGAACGAGCCGTTGAACACGATGTAATCCGTAGCCGGGGAGAAGCGGAGCCGATCCATGTACTCCCGTGACAATACGATAGCCTGGCCTACATCCGAGAAATCCTCCGGCATCAGCAGGAAGTCCTGGTTGTACTGCTCCGGCGGGATATATCCCTCCTGGGCAGCCACCTTCGCACCGAACTTCACGGCGCTGGCCCAGATACCCGCAAGCTCCGCATCATCCAGCGGCGGGCTGCATTTTTCCGCTTCCTTCAGAAACTGCTTATGGGCCTCCTCCGTATTCCCCAGCCGCTTGATGATCCGGCCGGCGTAATGGGACATGGTCTTGTTCCGGGAACCCTCCGGAATCTGCCCCTGCGCTGCGTCCCACTCCGCAAAGCTGTCTGCCAGGAACTCATCAATGGTAATCTCGCCGTCATACACCTCGACCACCGCGTCCTTTACCCCAAACAGGAACCGGGCACTGTCTTTTGCCCCATCATCGAAATAGGGGTAATCGGCAATCAGCTTGTCCTTCCATGAACTGTAAAGAGCTGCATCCGTTGTCTCCGTGCAGATAAAATACACATGGAACCGTGGCCTGGGGCCGCGCTTTCCTTTCTGCTTCATGTGGCTCCTGCTGTAGACAAAAATCATCCCCACGCCCGGAAAGTCCATCGCCACATCAAAGGGCGTGAGCCAGTCGTCAGGGTCATCCGAGTGGTCGTTATCGCAGTCCATCGGCAGGCAGTCCGCTTTCAGGAAATTGTCCACGCTGCGGTAGTTCTGCTTATATGCCGCACACACATGGTCGAAGGCCGCCGCCTGCCGCATGGTGTCCGCATCCGTGACCGTCACGGGATTCGGATACACGCAGTTTGACCGGCTCCCCACCGTCGCGGCATCATAAATCGTCATCTGCATTCCGTTTCCTCCATATCCTCCGTAAAATAACGGATCGTCATATTTTTCTGCTTTGCCCTTCCAATCTCCCGGCGCATCCCATCGGACACCTCGCCGCCGAACACCCAGAGCTGCTCACACTTGCCCAGCAGCACCAGATCCATAAAAATCGCCAGCTCCCGCTCCGTTTCTTCCGATAGGAACTGTGGGAACAGCAGATGCGGCGCAATGGGGATCGTGCCGGCGTCTGCGGCAAAGCGGCTGTACCGCCTTGCTTTTTCGGTATTGCCCTCCGTGTCCCCGGAGTACGGGGAGCAGATATACACCAGCGGCCGGTATCTCGCCGCCTTTTCCTCCTGAACGATTTTTGTGAGGGCTTCATAGGCCGTCGGGTCGTAGTAGCCTTCGCTGTTATATCTGCTAACTCCCATACACACCCCTCACTTGATACCGCTCGATCAGGTCGTCCCGTCCGATGCTGACCAGCCGCTCGTAACTTTTCTGCCTGTCCGCGTCACACTGCGCCGTGGTCTTGAAAAACAGGCAGTCCTTCCCGTGGAAGTCATTATCCCCCAGGCAGACGCACACACCGTCCTTATTAGCAAAGCAGTCCCTGTGCGCAGTACAACGCGGCAGACCTTTTGATTTCGCTGTTCCCATAGTCTGTTTCCATCCTTTCTCTGAAAATTGAGCGGCTTACACCTCTCTAATTGTGAAAGGACAGAAATCCTCCGTTTCAGCGGTGGGTATTCAAACTTTTCAAAACTCCTGTGACTGACCTTTTATTTTTATATTGACAATACAGTATGACATACAGTATAATGACATTAGGAGGTGACGCTGATGGGAGAAGAAAAAGATTTATTATCCTCTTTGCTTTTGGAGCTTCGCAGAGGCACACTGACAATTAGCGTACTCAGCCAGATGAAAGAACCGAAGTATGGGTATGCTTTGGTACAGAGCTTGGAAGAAAAAGGCGTTGCCATTGACCCCAATACCTTGTATCCTCTCCTTCGCCGGCTTGAGAATCAGGGGCTTTTGGAAAGCAAGTGGGAAACCGGTGGCGCAAAACCGAGAAAATATTATCAGCGGACAAAATACGGAACAGAAATTTATGAGAAGCTGAAAGCATACTGGCAAAACTTATCCGCCGGAATGGACCGGTTATTAAGGGAGGAAGAATCATGACGCCAAATGAAAAAGACTATATGGATCGATATATTTACCAGGTAATCCGTCGGCTTTCCAAAGCTCAGCGAGATGAAGTGCGTATGGAGCTGGAAGAGCTGATCAGCGATATGTATACGGATAAAGGCTCTATGGAAGAGGCGCTGACTGAACTCGGCGATCCTGCTGAATTTGCAAAACAATATCAAGACGACCAAAGATATTTGATTGGCCCGGAATATTTTGACACCTATCTGTGGTTTGTTAAGGTTGTCATAGTCTGTGCTGCCATACCGATTTTGCTTATTTCTCTGATAAATGCCATAGGAGAAATGCCTGCGATTACTGCACAGAACTCTGCTTCTGTCATTATCCGAGCCATTGTAGATGGTCTAATCACCGGAATTACTGATGCTATTCTGTCCTGCGTGTCCGCATTCGGTGCGGTGACCTTGACTTTTGCCATTATGGAGCGGAAGAAGGTTCAATTCGAGCTGAAAAAGGAAGAAAAATGGTCCTTAGAAAGTCTGTCGGGAGAAGGCAAAACTCCAACTTCCCGCTCCCGTTGGACGCCAAAATTTTTAGAGCCTGTACCCGATAAAAAAGCAATCATAAGTCGGGGCGACAGCATTGTAGGCATTATATTTATCGTTATTTTTAGTGTGCTGCTGATTTTTGCTCCTCATTTCTTTGCTGCGTTCTTTACAGAAGGCGAAACCGTAATGACCGTACCTATTTTTAATCTGGAACAGTGGGGCATCGTTCTTCCCGTCTTTATACTAAGTCTGCTGATTGGTCTTGCAGACGAGATATTACGCTTGGTTGTCGGGGTCTACTGTAGACTGGTTATGATCAGTAATATAGTGTGCGGAGTACTTCAAATTGTATTGAGCATCATTGTACTAAAGGTCTTACCCATTTGGAATCCGAATTTTGTACTTGAGATTGAACAGGCGTTGGGCGATCATGCAGATTCAGGAGCAAGATTTCTCACTTACTGGAACGCTGATATGGTGTCCAACGGGCTTCTTGCTTTTATTGTTGCAATTACCCTATTCGAGATTGGCGTAACAATTTATAAAACGCTCCGTTATGGTGTTGCCGTCAAAAGCAACTAAAAAAAGAGGCTATCATGTTTTCCAAGACATGATAGCCTCTTTTTTTAGTATGCAAAGATTTATAAATCGTTATATTTTAATGGTTTCAAATATCAGATTACATTCATCTGCGTTTTCACACCACAGCTAACTTTGTTCAAAAAAGCACCGCTAAAAAATGCCGTCCTTGTCCTTTCAGAAGTGAGAGGCACAGGGACGGCAAAATTTTTCTCCGCTGAAAAATCCCGGTTCTGTCCTTTCAGAGACAGAGGGGCAGGAAAGCCGCTCAGAAACGGAGGTGCTGCGGATGCAGGAAAACACGGAGACAACCAGAGACAGGCAGCTTGACGAGGAACTCGCCGATGTGCTGATTGCCATCAGCGTGATCGCGAAGCGTCTCGCCAGAAAACTGCAGGCCATCAACGAGGAAGGAGGAACGCCGGATGGGAAAAATGAGCGACCTGGACTTACAGATTAAAGAGCTTCGCTCCTGCGGGGAGACCATCATCGGAATCGCCAATACGCTGGCAGGGATGTTTTCTTCCGGGACAGCGGAGGATACGCCGCCAAAGGCAGGCCCCAAAGAAAAGCCGAAAACACCCGCCTTTGAAGATGTACGCCATCGCATGACGGTGATCGCCCAGGCTGGGTACTCGGCGGAGGTCAAAGCCCTCATCACAAAGTACGGAGCGCGGAAGCTGTCGGACATCGACCCTTCCCAGTATGATGAGCTTCTGAAGGAAGCGGACGCGCTCGGAAAGCCGGAGGCGGGGACTGATGGGTAAACATTCCTTCCTTTCCGCTTCCGCAAGCCACAGGTGGATCAACTGCCCGCCGTCAGCGCGGCTCTGCGAGGAGTATGCGGACAGGCCCAGCGAATACGCCCAGGAGGGTACCGACTGCCATGAGCTGTGCGCTTATAAGGTGGAAAAAGCCCTCGGCCGCAGGGTGAAAGACCCTACGGAGAACCTGACCTACTACTCCCAGGAGATGGAGGAATGCGCCGAAGGGTATTGTGCCTTTGTCATGGAGCAGGCAACAGAGGCTGGAAAGCTCTGCGCCGACCCGCTGGTGCTTGTGGAGCAGCGGCTCGACTATTCCCGTTATGTGGGGATCGAGGGCAGCTTCGGCACCGGGGACTGCGTCATCGTCGCAGACGGGATTCTCCACATCATCGACTATAAGCACGGGCTTGGCGTCCTGGTGTCGGCGGAGAAGAACAGCCAGCTTTCCTGCTATGCGCTGGGCGCCCTTGACCTGTTCGACGGCATTTACGATATCGCGCAGGTCAGCCTTACCATCTACCAGCCCCGCCGGGAAAACGTCAGCACATACACCATGAGCCGGGAAGAACTCCTGACCTGGGCTAAGACCGTGCTGGCCCCTGCCGCCAAGCTGGCATACGAGGGCAAGGGCGAGTTCAAAGCTGGCGACCACTGCCAGTTCTGCAAGGCAAAGGCCAACTGCCGCAAGCGGGCGGAGTACAACCTGGAGCTGGCGCGGTATGACTTCGAGATGCCCGCGCTCCTGGGAGATGATGAAATCGCCGCTATTCTTACCAAAGCGGACGAACTGGTCTCCTGGGCTGGGGACATCAAGGACTACGCCCTGCAGAAAGCCCTCTCTGGGACGAAGTTCACAGGATTCAAAGTGGTCGAGGGCCGCTCCAATCGGAAGTACACCGATGAGGATGCAGTCGCAAAAGCAGTCGAAGCTGCCGGCTATGAGCCCTATGAGAGGAAACTGCTGGGCATCACGGCCATGAGCCAGGCCCTTGGCCGGAAGAAGTTTGAAGAACTGCTCGGCGGTCTTGTCTATAAGCCGCCCGGCAAACCCGTACTTGTGCCGGAGAGCGACAAGCGCCCGGCCATGAACACAGCCATCAACGATTTCAAAGAAAATGAGGAGGACAACTATTATGGCAAAGATCGTGAATAAGACGAAGGTAATCACCGGCCCCAGAACCCGCTGGAGCTATGCGAATGTCTGGGACCCCAAGAGCATCAACGGCGGCACGCCCAAGTACAGCGTCAGCCTGATCATCCCGAAGTCCGACAAGAAAACCGTGGAAGCCATCAAGGCGGCGATCCAGGCGGCCTATGAGGAGGGCGAGTCCAAGCTGAAGGGCAACGGCAAGACCGTCCCCGCCCTCTCGGTCATCAAGACCCCGCTGCGTGACGGCGATGCGGAACGCCCCGATGATCCGGTCTATGCGGATGCGTACTTCATCAACGCCAACTCCGCCACCGCACCCGGTATCGTGGATGCGGACCTGAACCCCATCCTGGAGCGTTCTGAGGTGTACTCCGGCGTGTACGGCAGGGCCAGCATCAACCTGTATGTCTTTAACTCCAACGGTAACCGGGGCATCGCCTGCGGGCTGAACAACCTGCAGAAGATCTCCGATGGGGAGCCGCTGGGAGGCAAGAGCCGTGCCGAGGATGATTTCTCCACCGAGGATGATGACGATTATCTTTCCTGAGACAACACAGGGCGGCAGTCACCGCTGCCGCCCGCCCATTCAAAGAAAATGCGAGGTAAACAGATATGACAGAGCTTTATGAGTTTGCAAAACAGTTCGATGTGATCGTGATTTTCATTCTCCTGTACGGATTTGCCGTCGGCAGTATCGTGTACTGGATCTCCGAGTTCCTGCACTGGTGCTGGACGAAGTTCAAGAAGCACAGGGAGAAAAAGCGCCAGACGGCAAAACAGCCGGAGGAATAAGCAATGCGCACCGGGCGGCAGGCACGAAACCCCTGCTGCCTGTTTTTATGGAGGTAACAGCACTATGGCAATCCATACCCTATCCATCGACGTGGAAACCTTTTCCGATGTCGATCTGAAGAAATGCGGCGTGTATAAATACGCTGAGTCCCCTAATTTCGAGGTTCTGCTTTTCGGCGTGTCCGTGAACGGCGGCGAGGTCACCGTATATGACCTGGCGTCCGGCGATACCGTGCTGGAAGAGATCATCCGGGCGCTCTCGGACGATTCCGTTATCAAGTGGGCGTACAATGCGTCTTTCGAGCGGGTCTGCCTTTCCGTCTGGCTGCGCCGGAACTATCCGCAGCACTTCTCCTCCTACAGCATAGAGGGCGATACCGTCCGGAACTACCTTGACCCGTCCTCCTGGCGCTGCTCCCTGGTATGGGGTGCGTACATGGGGCTGCCCCTCTCTCTGGAGGGGATCGGCAAAGTCCTCAAGCTGGAAAATCAAAAGATGGCCGAAGGCAAGGCGCTCATCCGCTATTTCTGCGTCCCCTGCAAGCCTACCAAGGCCAATGGCGGCCGGACGCGCAATCTCCCGGAGCATGACCCGGTGAAGTGGTCAACCTTCATCGCATATAACAAGCGGGATGTGGAAACCGAAATGGCGATCCAGCAGAAGCTGTCGAAGTTCCCCGTGCCGAATTTTCTGTGGGAGGAATACCATCTCGACCAGGATATCAACGACCGGGGCATCCAGCTTGACATGGTGCTGGTGGAACAGGCCATCGCCATCGATGAGCGTTCCAGGGAAGAACTCTCCGCAAAGATGCGGCAGCTTACCGCCCTGGAAAACCCGAACTCCGTCCATCAGATGAAGGAGTGGCTTACAAAGCATGGCCTTGAGGTGGACTCCCTGGATAAGAAAGCCGTGAAGGAACTGCTGAAGACCGCGCCGCCAGAGCTTGCCGAGGTGCTGGAGCTGCGCCGGCAGCTTGCCAAGTCCTCTGTAAAGAAGTACCAAGCGATGCAGAACGCCGTATGCGCGGACGGCAGAGCGAGAGGGATGTTCCAGTTTTACGGGGCTAACCGCAGCGGCCGCTGGGCGGGCAGGCTGATCCAATTGCAGAACCTACCGCAGAACCACATGGCACATCTGGAGGACGCAAGAAGCCTTGTCCGTTCCGGGGATTACGCCATGCTCTCTGCACTGTATGACTCCGTACCGGAAGTCCTGTCGGAACTCATCCGCACGGCGTTTGTGCCGAGGGAGGGATATAAATTCATCGTTTCCGACTTCTCCGCCATCGAAGCCCGTGTGCTTTCGTTTTTAGCCGGCGAGTCCTGGCGGCTGAAGGTCTTTGCGGAGAACGGCGATATCTACTGCGCCAGCGCCTCCGCAATGTTCCATGTTCCGGTGGAAAAGCACGGACAGAACGCACATCTGAGGCAGAAAGGTAAAATCGCCGAACTCGCCCTCGGATACGGCGGATCGGTAGGCGCCCTCAAGTCGATGGGCGCGCTGGAAATGGGTCTTGCCGAGGAGGAACTCCAGCCCCTTGTGGATGCGTGGCGCACCTCCAATCCGAACATCGTACAGCTTTGGTGGGATGTGGACAATGCCGTAAAAACCACCGTCCGCCAGCGGCTGGACACGGAAACGCACGGTATCCGGTTCCGCTACCGCAGCGGGATGCTGTTCATCATTCTGCCTTCCGGCCGCCAGCTTTGCTATGTGAAGCCGAAGATGGGGACAAACAAATTCGGCGGCGACTCTGTTACCTATGAGGGTGTTGGCAGTACAAAGAAATGGGAGCGCATCGAGTCCTACGGCCCGAAATTTGTGGAGAACATCGTCCAGGCGGTTTCCAGGGATATCCTCATGTACGCCATGCGGACGCTGTCCCACTGTTTTATCGTCGGCCATGTCCACGATGAGCTGATCATCGAGTGCAGTGTGGACGTATCCCTGGACGCCATCTGTGAGCAGATGGGAAGGACACCGCCGTGGATCAAGGGGCTGAATCTCCGGGCGGACGGCTATGAAACCATGTTTTACAAGAAAGACTGAAAAAGGCGGTGCCTATCGTGATGATAAGCACCGCCCACTTTTTAACAATTGAAAATGTCTTTTGCCAGCGGCTGCACCAGGCTGCGGATTTTTTTAATGTCATCCGACACCGTCCGCTGCTTGATGCCAAGCTCGTCCGCCATTTCCTGCTGGGTGGCTCCGTCATAGAGCAGACGGAAGATCCTGCCATACTTGGGCTTTATCTCGCTGAGCATGGCAATCAGGTCTTCCAGGATTGTTTCATAGATAACATCTTCCTCAAACGATCCCTCTGCGGCCGGCTCCGCACCCTCATCCATCAGTACGGAGAGGGAAGCGGGCTTATTCCGCTCACGGCTGGCCTCCGAGAAATGCTTGCACTCCTCACAACGGTTGCTTTCCGGACAGCGGATCAGCTTGCCGTTTTTACCCTTTACCATGCAGCGTCCATCCCGGTCTTCCCGTTTGATTTCTGCCCACATCGGCGCCATGTACGCCCGATATTCCTCCTCAGTCGCATCGACCATGACTACCCTGCATTTGCGGTTGCCGATGCGCCGCCAGGTAATATCTTCCGGTTTGAAGCCAAAATCGTGGATAACCTCGTCCGTAACTGCCATAGGGATCTGATACTGCCTGTCCTGCTTTTTACTCTGATTTACTGTCATTTCGTGTCCTTTCCGTCCGGGTCAAAGGACGGTGGGACACAAAAGAGCCTGTGGCTGAAGACACCCACAGACTCCGCCAATCCGAAAATGAACGCCAAAAGTCAACGGTGGGGCATCTTCACTCGGAGCGCAGTCTTTATCACTGCGTCCAAGGTCTTATGCATCCCATCGTCCTAATGGCCATCTCGGACTATTGAGATTTATTTCTGGAAATCAGTTCTGTAAATACGAAAATAAACTCGCTTTTACAGATGTGAATTCTGGATTAGGGGTAGAATGTTTCACGCAGTTGTGCTATAATTAGAAATCATCTCTCCATGTCCCGAAAACACATTTCCGACTTTCCCGTACCCCCTGTTTTCAGAAGGCACGTCCCTTATCTAAGGGCTGAATCCATTATAAAATACATGGTCGGTTAAGGCGGGTTCCGTTGGGTTGGCATGGGTAGGCTTGGGTAGAAAGGATGAGGGTATGAAGTTTAAAGACTTTGCACATTTGCTGTATCCCAGCATCGGAGCCGGGAGCAGTACTCACGCCTTTACCCGTTCCTTATTTGAAGCAATCGTCACTGAAGACGGCTTGGATATTCTCAACGGGTACGATAAAGAATCCTTTAAGGCGTATTACAACGGAAATACAAAAATCTCCAGTCTGGCAAGAAAAATCAGCCCCTATGTAGAGCCATTTGGGTTTTCCGAATACATCGGCAGTTTTCAGGATTGCGCTATTCAAGGGCTGTGCGAGACGTTCCAGAAATATATCCCAGACATCGATTTACACAATGCTGCGGATAAGCTGGCGGACCTGTTCGCTTCCATCATCAGAGAGGCGGCTGCTGCCACAAGAAAACCGACGGGGAAATCGGTACGAACAGACAGCGATGCAGAATTTATCGAGGCGGAGGTCGTGGATGACGAAATGCCATCAGGTGCCGCCGGAGAAGACAAAAAAATAACCGTTATCCAGCAGCAGACAAATGTTATCCAAAACGGGGATCACAATGTCAATCTGACAAATAACGGTACAATCAATTTTCACTTTTGATGGAGGCGGCTTATGAATAACAAACTGATTCCGAAAACATCAACGCCTCCTGCGGCACAAAAAGTTGAGCAGACCGGCTCCACGAACGTCCATGTAACAAACCAGGGCGGCGGCGTGGTTAATATCAACTACAATTACCAACAGCCCGGCGGAAGTAACAGTGCCGAGCAGCTCATGGCAATACAGTCCTTCAGCAAGGAGTACTATCAGCTTCTTGTTACATGCGAAGAGGATGTATTTATCAATAATATTGTGACTGTAACTGCCAGCCGCGCTCTGAGCCAGCATCTTGTTCCGCCGGAAATTTTGGAGCGTTGTTCATCCCTGTCCGATGCAGGAGTTGCGGAATTAAAAACATTCCCAGCCCTTATCTGTCGGGAAAATACTGAACTTGGTGGTAAAACCGATCCAAACCAGTGGGCGGTCTATGGCTACATTAGAAGGGTCAAAAAAGAAGGAAAGAACATTAAAGTTGCTTTCCAGCCCATATCCGCCATTAACCAGCAGCTACTGTGCGCAAAAAAGAACGCCATCTATTTTGATCTTAATATGGACTGCGCTATCACGGATTTGAACTTCAGTGCATGGTCCGTACATAAGGTCAATCTTTTTGAGGCATTTGACGAGGCTGGGCTTACCACCCTCCCAAGGCCGAGCTAACAGGGAGGAATATCATGCCAGATAAATTACCCAGTGAAATTATACGGATTACTCTCGATGACGCCACATATAAAGGCACCGGCGCTGCCATTGCCCCAACTTACATCAATTATTTCTTTGGCAACAATGGAACGGGAAAAACAACCATAGCAAAAGCAATAAAAACTGGCTCTGGGGTAATCTATGCCCCTGGCAAAGCTGCTGTGGATTATCTCCCCCTTGTATACGACCAGGATTTTATTGATGCCAATATGAGGAACTACCACAATCTTCCTGGCGTTTTTACCATGAATGAGGCAAATGTAAAAATACAGGAACAGATTGACAGGAAGGCCGCTGAACAGAAAAAGGCACAAAAAATCTCTTCGGATGCTTTCGCTGAAAAGGATAAAAAAGCTAAAACGAAAGCTGCTTTGGAAAAACAGCTATATAAGGACTGTTGGGACAAAACAGAGGAACTGCGCACTGTATTCGAAGCGACTCAGGAGGGCAAGAAAGGGTCAAAACAGAAATTTGCCGAAGAGGTAAAACGCCACTCTCCCATACAGCATGATGTTGAAGAATTGAAGCGGATGTATGACTCTGTCTATTCTTCTACGGCAAAGCGGTATGGCAGATTTAACGTAGTCAGTGATGTTTCTGCCCTTGACCACATCTCTGGCTGTGACATTCTTTCCCTTGCGATTGTGAATACCTCAAACACGCCATTTGCAGACTTTCTGAAAGAAGTCGGGTCAACTGAATGGGTGCGCCAAGGCCATGCAGATTACCATGAAAAGGCAGGTGGAAAATGCCCGTATTGTTCCCGAGACCTCCCTCAGAATTTTGAAGAAATGCTGGCCGCAAGTTTTGATACACAGTATCAAACAAACCTTCAGAAGCTGGACGCTTTCCTGGCTGCTTATCGGGATATGGCAAATGCCCTGTTCGTCCCGTTGAGTCGGCTGCCGGATGAGGTTTACCCTGTAATTGACACAAAGCCTTATCACGACAAGCTCACTGCAGTAAAGGCAGTAATAGCCGAAAATATTGAAAAAATCAAGAGCAAGGTGGTGGAACCGTCTAAAATCATCGCCTTGGACGAGGTTGAACCGCTTCTCCAGGAGCTTTCGGACATCATCAGCAGCTTTAACCGCCTGATAGACGCCAATAATGATATTGTGTCCGCCGGGCCGAAAAAGAAAGCCGAGTGCAAAAAAGCCGTTTTTGAGCAAATCGCCTATACTTTAAAAGATGTCCTGGAAGCCTATGCGCGAAGCGAATCAGCCCTTGATGCGGAAATAGAGGCGCAGCAGGATATCATAAATACACAGAAAAGGGTACTTGACCAGCTAAAAGAGGATCTGCGTATTTTAAATAGCCAGACCGTGGAAACTGAAACTGCGATGAAAAGCATAAACACCATGCTCCGCGACTCTGGATTCCAGGGATTTGAACTGCGGCCTCGGCATGAAGAAATCATCCGCCCCGATGGTTCTGTAGAGTGCGTTGTCCCAACCCCAGCCATCAATTACGAGGTCGTGCGCACAGATACAGGCAAGATTGCGGAGAACCTCAGCGAAGGGGAAAAGAATTTTATTGCGTTTTTATATTTCCAACAGCTTGTATTTGGGAGAGAAAGCGCCGACGGCGATACACGGGAGAAAATTGTTGTCATCGATGACCCCGTTTCGAGCATGGACAGCAGTGCGCTCTTTATTGTGAGCGCACAGATCAGGAAAATGATCGAAGTGTGCCGGAACAATGCGGATAACAGAAATCCTGTAGTTTCCGGGAACTTTATCAAGCAAATTTTTATTTTGACTCATAACGCTTATTTCCACAGGGAAGTCACCTATGCTTACGCCAACCGCTATGACTTTGTTTCCTTTTATCTGATTCGTAAAACGGACAACAAGTCCTCTATACGGCTGTGTGACTGTCCAAACCCCGACTGCCCTTCAGAGCGAATGAATGTAAATCCGGTCAAAAATTCTTATGCAGCTCTGTGGGATGAATATAAGGATGCTTCATCCGGTATTCCCCTTATGAGCATTATCCGGAGAATCCTGGAATATTACTTTCTGCAGCTTTGCGGGTATGAGGGCAGTGACTTGCGAAAGAGGATACTCGAAGAGAATAAGGACGCCTTTACCCACGATGATTTTGGCAATGAGGATTTCTCTAAATTTGAACTGGCGTCCGCCATGCTTTCGTACATTGCCGCCAATTCGTCCGGCATAAATGATGGTATGCATTATGTGGACGACTGCATAGACGTCCAGCAGTGCAGAGATACTTTCCAGATGATTTTCCATCACATGGGGCAAGACCAACATTATGAAATGATGATGGGTATGAAATAATGAGGAGGCAAACAAGTGCGTATCAGTTATAACAAGCTATGGAAACTTCTTATTGACAAGAACATGACTAAGATGGAGCTAAAAGATGCCGCTGGTATCAGCGCCGCATCTATTGCGAAACTTGGCAAAGGCGGAAACATTACTACAGACGTTCTTTTGAAAATATGTGAAACACTGGGCTGTCACATAGAGGACATCCTCGAAACAATTGACGATCAGGAGGAAAAATAAAATGGCTATCGATTACGAACAGGCAAAGGTTCTTCTCAACAACTCATACGAAAAAGCTGCCCAGGAACTTCCGGCAGCCGTGACTCAATATATCACAGACAATAAGGATGCGCTGGATACAATCTTTTCCTCAAAAACACAGTCCTACCGCGAGGTCCTGCTGGGCTGCGCAGTAGCAAGGTATCAGGACAGGAGCTGCAATATCCGGCACCCCTATGTCAAACAGGGCGAGGACGCTTTTAATGGGCGTACTCTGGATGAGAAGGCAGTCAATCCGTTCCTGTTTTCAAAGCAGATCCCTTGTTCCAAAGGTCCTTATCTGGCGACTTTCCGCAGGAATGTTACTTTCACTGAAGATACAAGGGATGGATTGCGCGATAAGGAAGGCTTTGACGCTTTGCTGTCACTGATTTCCACCTTGGAGGCTGTGTCCGAAAGTGACGAGGTGGAAACGATCATCATTGCCTTATTGAAGTGCTTTATCGACCTCCGTGAGCAGTCGATTGTCCGACTTGTTCCAATCCGCCGACTCCGCATCGATCAGTACCGTATGTTCCTAAACAAACTACAGCATCGCCAGAGCGGCGGCCTTATTCCCATGCTCCTGACGGATGCCGTCTTCTCCACTATCAACGGTCAGATGAATGCGGGGTGGACCATAGAACGCCAGGAGATCAACGCCGCAGATGGTGCGACCGGCGCACCAGGTGATATTACGATTTACAAGGATGGAGCGATCTTTAAAGCCATTGAAGTTACTGAGCGGCCAATAGACGGCTCCCGCGTTGATTCCACTTTCTCCACAAAAATCACACTGAACAACGCCGCTGAGTACTTATTCGTTTATACAAACGACCTTCCAAGGGAAAATGCGCTGGAACGAGCAAAAGCGTATTTTGCGCAGGGGTATAATATCAATTTCGCTTCCATCACAGATTTAACCATCCACATCCTGCTTTCTGGAGATGAGGCATTTCGGACTGCATACAATGAAAGAATGTTTGAACTGTTCAATGCCCAGGATGTACAAGCAACGATTAAGGTGGCTTGGAACGATGCCTTGACCGAAGCAATGCAGGCATAAAAAACGGGAATGTGTACCACATTAAGGTAACACATTCCCGCTTTTTACGCTTGGAGATATTCAGCAACAGCCGATGCAACGGCTTCCGCCATTTTACAAGGCACTGCATTGCCGATTTGTTTATAAATTGCCGCCGGCTTGCCACAGAAGATATAATCATCTGGGAAGGTCTGAATCTTAGCCGCTTCCCGTATCGTAATTCTTCTAAGGCGGCTGGGAGCTTCCTTGTATTCCGGGGTAATCGTTCCATCCATCAAACCTTTGTGGTAGTTCTCGATGAAATTATCATCTGCCTCCCCATACAAGTAGTCTTCATCTATAAACGGCGTTTTATTCCCGCCCATAGAAGCCGGAAGGGTATTCGCATAGCCATCGATATCTATCGGGCGTCCCTGCCCATTAAAGTACATACCCGCATAAGGGGATTTACGCATAACCGGCCGTGCGCAAAAATTAATCTTTGCCACACAAGTCCGTGGATTCTCCTCACTGCCTGCTTTGCCAAGAGGTAACAAGATATCCCTGATGGGAGCAGCCTTCGTTTTATGATGTGTGATAAGCTGATGAAGACGCTTTTCATCAAACGAATCCCCTCGGATTCCAATAAAGAATACGCGCTCCCGCTTCTGCGGCACGCCATAATCTGTGGCATTTAAAACAAAATAATGGCACGAATATCCAAGGTCAGAAGCCTTCTTCAAATAGCGTTCTCGTACATCTTTCCATTTACTCAGTTCGCCCAGGGCTTTTACATTCTCCATCACAAAAGCTCTTGGCTTGACTCTTTCAACGACATCCAGGAAAGTAAAAATCAATTTGCTTCTGTCATCATCAGGGTCCATTTTCCCCGCTACTGAAAAGCCCTGGCATGGAGGGCCTCCAAATACAAGATCAATCCCCTCATATTTGCCAAGAGAATCGATTACATTATTGATGTCATCGTTGACCATTATACAGTCTGGGTGATTGGCTCTATAGGTTTCAGAAGCATCGGCAACCAATTCATTGGCAAACACAACTTTTATCCCGGCATTCTCAAAACCGACATCCATGCCGCCCGCCCCAGAAAACAACGAAATGGCTCTTAACGGCTCACTCATCGGCTTTTTCTCCTTCTTTATCATGATGAATACGGAAAATCAATTCATTTTCCTGCGCATTCAAATAAATATCAAAAGTGGTCTTTCCCTTTTCAACTCCCATATTAGAAAGGATTGCTTTCGGCATTCTTACTCGCATATCCTGCTGCAACACATAGGTATCAAGATAAATGCATGAATCTGTCACGGCGTCTTTCCTCCTTGCCCTTAATTCAGTCTAATTATAAACTGTTTTCAGTCCAGAGTCAAGCCTCTATACCACAACGAGAACAGTTTCTACATTTTAACGATAGCCCTACTCTGTAACGATAGCTTTTCTATCGTTACAGAGTATCATTGAAAAGAGCGAATCCCCCTGGCAAGACCGCTGTTCTGCCTACGCCGCCACAGTGCCGAAAATAGAAAAAACGCCCAGAAACGGCGGATTTGCGGCATTTTTGAGGGTATGGAATTGTATCAATCTCGGCGTGGTTTTGTCATAAAGAATACCGTCATACGGTTCAAGCATTTCGGCAATCAGGTTGACGATACATTTCGGCGTGTAAAATTCTCCCTTACCCTTTCCTTCGGCAAGAGCAAATTTGCTCAGGAAGTATTCATACACACGCCCGATAATATCGTTTTCTTCATCTTCGGTGTTAATACGGTTTATTTCATCAAGCAGTGAAGCCAGTTTTGCCGTATCAAAATGCAAACGGGAGTAATAGTTATCTGGCAAAGCGCCTTTCAGAGCAGGATTGTTCTTTTCTATCGTAAACAGAGCAGTATCAATCTTCAAAGCAATGTCGTCCTGCTTTGCGTTCTCGATAATATAACTCCAACGGCTTTCCTCCGGCAGATAGAACACGTTTTCCTGCGTATAGAAAGGTTTCATATCGGCGTATTTTTCGCCGTGGGTTTTAATGATCTTCTCTCTGCATTTCACAAATTTATCACTTGCGAATTTAAGGAAGAACAAACTCAAAACAACGTGCTTGTATTCGGCAGGCTCAATAGCGCCACGAAGTTTATCCGCACTTTTCCAAAGAGCTTCCTCCATAGATATTTCTTTTTTCGGTTTTGTTGTCGCCCTCGCCATTCTTGCGACCTCTCTTTCTGTATAGTTATCTCAGCCTTATTTTCTGTTATTTATCTTCCGGTAGAATTTCTACGATGTCGTCGAGTGAGCAGTCAAGCGCACGGCAAATCCTTACCAATACATCGGTAGTCACATTTTCACCACGGTTGAGCTTTCTGATGGTGTAATCGCTTATATGTGCCAATTCAATCAAGTCTTTTTTCTTCATATCTCGGTCAAGTAGTAAATGCCATAACCTTTTGTAGCTTACTGCCATATTCGTACCTCCCGTCCTGATACGCACTTATACATAGTTATTATACCACGAAATTCGATGAATTTCAACATCAATCAGAGCGAAAGCACGGTTTACTGTCAACATTTTTGTGAACAATGTAAAATTAAGCTTATATGTACTCGATGGGCGCTCTGTATCTGCCTTTGAAAGCAAGGGCTATGATTTGTATTCAGTTGTGGTCATACGCCTTTATGCGGCGTTTGGGGAAGAAAAAAGCGTCCAAGTTTTACGCTTGAACGCTGTGGTTAAATTTTTATGCAGTGGTAATTTCCGTACAAATGGGAAATTATGAAATAAAAGAACTTATTCCTGAGCAAAAAAATTCAGCACATAATCCTCACAACTAAGAATTAGCGTATCTCTTGCCTCTGTTCCATCCTCATATTCCGTCACACCCTTCACCATCTGACATACTGCGTCCTCAATAGTCGCTTCATAAATACTGCTTGTATCGTCACTGTCCAAGAGTCTATAAGTACCGCTCCATTTTTCAGAGGTTTCGTTATTCAGTATTTCTATGCTTGAACCGCTGATATGACAAGTAATATCCCGCGCATCTGCTCCTACATAATGGTTCTTTTCGTTTGCAGAACAATAAATGACAGCCCCATCATCTGCTCTTTGAATAGAGGACATTACCCATATTGTTGGTTCAATAGATGCTGAACTTCCTCCGTCACACGCACTTAGAGACAAACATACCACAAACGTCAGCATGAAAGCAAATACTCTTTTCATAAGAATTCCTCCCACAAATTTCATTTGTTTGAACTCCGCAAACGGAGATTTACATTGTAATCTTATGACTATATCATATCCAATTCCCATTAAACGCTGCTGCCATAATTGCTATCAATAATATAATAATCAGAACACATACTACAAGGCTAAATAAACAGACTATAAGTCCACTCGTCCATAAGGTGGGATACAGTTTTCTGCTCCTCCTCGTAATAATGGAAACAATCACGCCAATAAAGGATAGTATCGGTCCTACAAGTATAATGTCGGTATATGTATAGGGGGCATGGTTTGCACTGTAAAAATAAAGCGCAAACGTGCAAAAAGAAGAGATTCCCAGTATAAGCGGTAACACCATCAATTTTTTGTTTACTGGCTTTTTATCTTCCATTCTTTCTTTCCCTCAAATCCCAATTTGCCGTCCTCATTTTCTTCTCGACAAACGAGAAAATCACGACTTTTTCCTTTTCAAAAAGTTAATCGTTCTTTTCACAATAAATATTACACATATCAACCCTACAACTCCACAAATGATGGTATCCTTCAAGTCTGCAAAACCGCCTGTGTACCGCATCGCATAATAATAAATTGTCCATATCAGCATTAACACGAAGGCACTAATACTTAACCAATAAGATTTCTTAGTCATTTGATTTTTCTCCCATTAGCGACGAAACAATAATCCACAAAAAGCTCCGATAACAACTACCCCTGTCAAGTATACTAAAAGAACTATGCTATGTCGTCCTGCTTTACATTTGGTTTTCGTTTTATTCGCCAAATAGCATATTTAATGAAAATGGGGAGTAAAGCAGGTAAAACTGAGAATAGCAAAGCGTGTACCAAATAATCAATTCCCCATTTTGTTCCCCTAAGCACAGGAGTTGTAAGGTAAGGAATCAGATAACTGACTAAGGCTGTTGCAACACAGACAAATGCAATACTTCTTAGTCTGACTGATTGAAACAGCCTATTGTTTGCAATGATGCTGTAAAGAATAAGATTTGTGATTCCAAAGGTATGAATAAATGAAACCCCGAAAAGAAACGGGTTTTCATTTAGACTTTGTGGCATAAGTTCATCTACAACAACGATGAAAATACTTATTGCGGGCAACAGCAGCCCTATTAGAATAAAACATAATAAAGGGTGTTCAGAAAATCGCTTTTTCATATGTATGTTTCGCACCTCATACCTTCATATGAAGAAATATTATGCTAAAATATTGCCGGTACTCGGTTTACTCGTGTTGTTTTCCAATTAGGTTACGGACTACCTTCTAACCGGCTACTATTGGTTGTAGCGTTTTTTATTTTACCACCCAAATATGAAGAAATCTACAAAAAACAGAGATTTTTCGGTGAGAACACCCCCTTCGATGTACTACCGTTTCTTGAACACCCATAAAATATGTACTTGATGGCTGCCCTTGCGGACAGCCATCATATCAATATTGCGGCGCTCCGTAGCCGAGTATCTCGTAATGCCCTACGGCATATTGATTTATACGGCAGCTATCTCCTGAGTTACCCTCGACCGTGTAAACGATACCATTCTCGACCTTTTCAACGATACCCGTATGGTCGGATAGTCCGTCCTGCGGACCTGACGAGCCTTTGTTATCCCAATCAAAGAAGATAATCATACCCGCCATCGGTTCCAGCGAGCCGTCTATCCATTGCCCTCGGTCTTTGAACCACTGAACGCCGTTTACGCAACCAGCGTACTTCGGAATGATACCTGCGTCGATATAGCCACACTCATTGGCACACCAACTGACAAAGCAGGCGCACCATTCCACTCGGCTGTTAAAGCCGTACCAAGACCAGTACGGTTCGCCGCCGACATTTCCGACCTGAGACAGCGCAACCGTCACGATTTGGTCATCGCTGTATCCGATACCGTATAAAACGGCAGACCATAGCGAGTTGTTTTCCTCTTGGAGCAATTCGGCAAGGTATTCCTTTTGCTCCTCGTTAAAGCCGTACTGCGCTGCCATTTCGTCTACTGTCTTATGCGAGACTGTAATATACAGAAACGTCTCGGTTACTGTCGTTTCCGTCTGCACGATATTCCCGTGTCCGTCATCAGTCTCGGTTATCTCCGTATGCAATTTTGTCTCGGTTCGGCTGCTTATCTCGTTCATCTCCCAAAAGATGTCTTTGAGAAGTTGCTTCTTTTCATCGTTCATCGTTGCTACTTCCTGAGCATTGTCGGGATCGGTATTGACTTTGACGGAGTAGACGGCAAGCACATCTTTCCAAACCGCACGGCTTCCGCTCATTTCAAGCTTGTCATAGCTGACGGAGTTCTTTATCTCTTGTAGCCTGCCATCGTAATCAACATTGATTTCCTGTACGACCGTCTGCATAGTCTGACCTGTCCCTGAGTCCTCGCCTGAAAAGAAAATACCGAAAACCGAACCTACTAACAACGCTATCAGACAGATAACGATAATCACAACAACGGCAACCCAACCGCCTGCCGCAATCGCAGCTATCAACGCTTTTGTCGCCGCTATAATCGCCTTAACGGTGGCGATAACGGCTTTAACTGCAAGTTTCACACCTTGAACCGCTGCCTTAGCCGCCGCTTTTGCAGCCTGAGCCGCTTTCTGAGCGGCTTTCGCAGTTGCCTGTGCGGTTTTCTGAGCCGCTTTTGCGGACTGTTTGGCAGTCTTAATCGTGGCTTTCGCTGTCTGTTCCGCAGTCTTGACGGTCTTTTGAGCAGTTCTGGCAGTACCTCTGCCAACCGTCTTAATCGTCTTTTTCCCTGCGGAAGTTGCGGACTGTTTTACCGTCTTTCCTGTCTGCTCGACGGTTTTGATAGAAGATTTGCCGGTCTGAGCAGCTTGTCTGCCTGTGGTCGTGGTAGTCTGCCTCTGCACCGATTGAGATGTCTGCCGTCGTAAGGACTGTTCGGCTCGCTTCTGCTTAAAGCGTTCCACGCCGTCTTTTGCCTTGACGAGATTTTCCTTTGTGGTCTGAACGCCTTTGCGACCTGCTTTATCCAAAGCGTGAGCGCCTTCGTGTACAACGGTATCCGTACCTGCCTCAAAACGGTCGGCAGCATATTCTTCTGTCGAAGTCTCTCTTGCCTCGACAGAATGTTCCGCCTTTTCTTTTGTCGCAATATAGGCGTGTTTCATTCTCTGACCGGCGACCGCAGCCTTGTCAATCGTCCTGACCGTACCTTTAACAACATCTCTCGTCTTTATATCAGCCATCGCTTCCTCTTTTCCTGTAACGCTTATTAAGCGCAAAAATGAGGGTAAAGGTATTAGACCCTTACCCTCGATGTTTCACGCTCTGTATGCCTTGTAAAATGGCGGTTTTTCGACCCGAAAAGCGTTACATTACTTCACTAATTTAGCTACGACAACGAGCCTTCCGTTAGTCCTTGAATACTCGCAGGTGGAAAGAGAGATCAGCTTATCCCCATACTCTGCGCTGACGCCGGTATCATACAGCGACAATTCTCGACACTTTTCGACATAGGCATTGAACTCGTCCTCGTTCTCTGCGTCTACAAAGTGATAATACTTGAAGCTGTCGGGACTATTAGAGTAAACAAAAGTTTTGAAAACGGCGATAACTTCGTATTCCTGTACATCGGTCAGGGTATTGAAGCTAATGCGCTTATGCTGCTTCCAAAAGGCTTTATCGGTAAATTTCATCAATCCTGCGAACATAGAGCCGTCGTTCATATGATGACCGTAAATGATGAGGTTGTCGCTCGGCTCCTGCACATCGCAGTTTTCCTGCACATAAGGGCAGCCGTAGTCGGTATAGGCTTTGTCAAAGCCGTGTTTCAGATAGAAATTCGGCTCGTTCTTTGACTGCATTACGGGATAATTGATTTTCGTATCTTCCACGGTAATCCAACCTACCATATCGCTGTTCTGCGTAAACAGTTCCGTATATTCCGGCAGAATGGTCTTGGTCTCCGTGTACTGAATAGGCTCGGCAGGCTCAACATTCTCATCGGGTTCGGTTTCTACAATTTCTGCAAGGCTGTCATAAAGTGCCTCCTGCTTTGCCGACTCGGTGTAATGCTTAATAATAAAACCGGCGCTTACCGCAAAAACAAGGATAAACGCCGTTAAAATCGGAATTAAGATTTTCTTATTCATAGGTTTTCCTTTCTACGCAAGGCGAGGGGTCAAACGCCCTCGCCCGGTTTGGTCGTCATCAGCTTGTAAAGCTGCGTGTTCGTCGGGAACTTGTTTACGAACGGAACGAGCGAGCTGCCCACCTTAATCAGCCCGTGTCCCGCTTCAACATTCGTGATATACGACATTTGAAGGTCAGAGATATTCAGCAGCTTCGCAAGTTCAATTCGGTCGGTCGCCGCCTGATTGAGCATTATGATGAACTCCGAGTTAGCAAGCATTGTCCTTGCTGTATGGCTCTGCAAAAGGTCGTCCACGTTCTGCGTAATACCGGACGCATAAGCGCCGTACTTTCTGACACGCTTCCACAAGGTAAACAGAAAGTTTGCGGAATACTCGTGTTGGAACAAAAGGTAAATCTCATCAATGAAGATGAATGTTTTCTTTCCTTTCGCTCTGTTCTGCGTGATACGGTTGAGAATAGAGTCGAGGACTACAAGCATACCGATAGGCATAAGCTGCTTGCCGAGGTCGAGAATGTCATAGCAGATCAGGTAGCTGTTCGTGTCCACGTTGGTGGGTTTTGCAAAAGTATTCAGAGAACCGTGGGTAAACAGCTCGATAGCGAGGGCGATTTCCTTTGCCTCCGGCTCGTCCTGTTTTAGTAGTTCGTCTCTGAAATCCTGCAAGGTGGGAACCGTACCCTGATAATCATTTTGCTGATAGGTACGGTAGACGCTTGCTGTGCAACGGTCGATAATAGACTTCTGCTTTGCTCCGAGGTTGTTTCCGCCGATGAGTTGTTCGCACAATGACATAATGAACTCCGATTTAAGAATGACAGGGTTCGCTCCGTCGCCGTACTCCTTGTTCATATCCATAGCGTTAATGTGATTGGGCGAGGTTGCAGAGATATTGATAATCTGACCGCCCATAGCCTTGACAAGCGGACTGTACTCTCGTTCGGGGTCAATGATGATAACATCGGCGTCGCTTGACAAAATCAGGTTGATAATCTCATTCTTCGCTGCGAAGGATTTACCGCCGCCGGATACGCCCAGGATAAACTCGTTACCGTTGAGTAGCTGCTTGCGGTCAGCGATAATCATATTTTTGCTGATTACATTCTGCCCGTAGTAAATGCCGTTCTCGTGGTAGATGTCCTGCACTCGGAACGGGATAAACACGGCAAGGCTCTCAGTTGTCAATGTGCGGAAAGCGTCAATCTTTCTCGTGCCAAAAGGCATAACGGTATTTAAGCCGTCCATCTGCTGATATTTCAACACGGCGAACTGACACAGGTGTTTTCTTGCCGTAGTAAGAAGCGCCTCCGTGTCGTTGTCAAGCTGCTCTTTCGTGTCGGCTGTATGAACCATAGTCAGTACCGAGAACATCATTCTCTGGTCACGGGTCGTCAGGTCGTCGAGGAACTCCTTCATTTCCTTTTTCTGCTGCTCCATATCGTAGGGGACGGTAGCGGAAAAGTTGTTGTTGACGTTCTGCCTGCGCTGCCAGTTCGTGATGTTGGTCTCAACGCCGAGCAGTCGGCTTTCCGCCTCTCGTACCGCTTCATCAGTAGGAACCGGCACGATGTCAATCGACATCATCAGGTTACGGTTCATATCGGTAAGCTCCGCCACCATACTGTCTTTGATATAGGACGCATATTCACGAAGAAAAAGGACTCTCCCAAAACGGTCTCCCATCTTGAAATAGTCCTTTTCAAACTCCATTGTGTCGGGGCAGATATAGTCTTTGAAATCGTGTCCTTTCTTTCGGGTCTCTTTGATGTCAAAGCGGAAGGACGTTTCCTCCCCGACACGGAAGAAGTCGTGAATGATACGCAGCCTTTCGTCCGTTTCAAGTTCCACGCACTTGCTGCCCAGCCTCGAAAAGTGAGCGATGAGATCCGCTCCGACACGAGCGAAGTAAGTGCGGGCGTCCTCAACGCTCTTTTTGTTAATGGAAATGGTCACATACTTATCCTGAACGATGGCGTTTGCGCCGGTCGCCTTGTCGAGAAGTATCTTGTTGTATTCTCTGCGGTACTTATCAAGCGGGTCGCCAGTCTCATCAATCAGGAACGCCTTTTCAAAGTCAAGGCGATTGAGCCGTCTGTTGTTAATGGTCAGCTTCGTTGTCGCTCCGCTGTCAAGAGAATTGAGCAGCTCGGAGTATTCAAGGAACATCGCCTCTTTGTCCTCACGGCTTGCCACGGCATAGTTAATATCCGTAAACTTATATGTCTTGGAATACTTATCCTTGCCGACTTTGAAAATGCCATCGTCGTAAATCGCCTTTACCGGAATGACATCCTGCACTCCCTTCGGCACGACAAACTTCTCTTTATCCTGTTTCAAAAGACTTGTTAGTGTCTTAATCATTTGCTTTTATAGCCTCCTTTTGTTTCTGTTCGATATTCGGCTTCATCAGTTCGTAGTAGGTGTTCGTGGAATGGAACACGAGCTTCTTCGGCATAAGAAACTCAGACTTGATCCACGCATAAATCGCTTTCTCTGCGGTCATACCGTTGTATTTGACAAAGCCGAGAGCCGCAAACGGAGCGGCTCCCAAAATACACACCCACGACACGGTTTCCGTACCGAGGTATGGTTTCAGCAGGAAATATAACCCCACCGCCACCACAACGGCGCAGAGAGAAAAAATGAACTGTCTGAGTGACAGTCCGAAAAACATCGCTTCTGTGTAATTTCTGATTTCACGGTTGATTTTTACTTCCATCGGTTATTCCTTTCTCTGCAATAGGCTTCCTTTGCGTGCTTGATTTCTTCCTCGCAGACGCATTTCTCAGCCAAGCAGTTAATTTTTCCTTTGCGTTTTCCGCCATAGTAAAGGCAGTATTTACAATCGCAGTCGGCAAGGGTATATCCCTTGAATTTGTTCAATATCCTTTTCATATCGCTCACCTTACAGTCCCATCATTTCTCTGATGATACGGTCGGACATCTTCACTGCGCCGACAAGGACAAGCATATTAAATACAAGCTCTCCGATATATGCCCACACCTGTGTGACTGCCGCAGCGTCAGGGTTGACTACCGGCGGACTTGACGCAAAGAGCGAGAAAATGATACAGGCAAGGACAATAATTGCTCCTTCAAGCAGCACGGCGCAGTAGCTTTTCAGAAAGCTTTTGCCAACATTCTGCGTCGGTTCTCCCGCAAAGGTCGATAGCGGTATCGGAGCCATCGCCGTATACATATACAATTTGAAGAAGCGACCGTAAACGGTCATTATCATTATGAACGAGAGTACGGTAATGAACAGACCGCCGATAAGGGTTACTGCCCAAAGCGGTATGCTCTCAAAGAAACCGCAGTCCTCGATTGTGGTTATCATCTCTGCCGGCAGGGTGGTTTGCTGCGGACTTCCGAAGCCTGCCGCCGTCATTATCGAAGAAATGGTTCCCTGCACGATATTGAAAAGCGCAAGCATTAACTCCATTCCATAGGTGATGACGCCTTTGGCAATGGCAAATCGAATGAACAGTTTGAGTGCGTGTTCGGGCTTTTTAACTTCCGTGAAGCTTCCGCAGGTTCTGACCACGCCGATTACGAAAAACAGCACGAGCAGAGCCAAGCCGATGGCTTGAAGCGCACCGTTGATATTGACTATGACGCTCCAAATACCGCCGCCTTTGAAATTCTGCGGACTGGTCGTTATAAGCTGCCATATCTCGGCAAGTTTCTCGTTCCAAGTTTCTAAGGCGTTTTCAAGGTTTTGTACTACCCAGTTATCACTCATCTTTCGCACCTCCTTATACAAATTTGGGGGCGTACCGTTTTACCGATACGCCCCCTGTGCCAGTTTTCAATCAGCCGGTGATAAGGGTAAGGATTTCCTTTGCGAAAGTGATGATGATACCGCCTGCAAGGGTCAGAAAGCCGTTCGCTCTCTGAGACGGGTCGTGGCTTTTCAACGAGAGACCCACCTGCACAATACCGAAGCCGAGCAGGATAAGTCCGATTGCACGGATAAGTCCGAAAATGAAATCGGACAGGTTATTTACTACCGTAATCGGGTCAGAAGTTGCCGCAAATGCGGGTACGCAGGTGCCGGCAATGATTGTCAGCACAGCGACAAGAGAGCAGTAAAAACGGAAGCCTTTCTTGACCTTGCCGGTCATAGGCAGCCGAGTAGTGGTGTTGTTCTTTTTCTTATTCATAAACATTGTGTTTACCTCCATATATTAAAAGTTGTTGTCATCTTCAAAGTCCTCATCGGACAGAAGCTCATAAGTTGTTTCGGATGTCTGAATATCAGATACCTCTTTCGGGTTAATATCCAAGACAGCGATAGACGACGTTTTCAAATTTACTTCGCCGTGTCGGTACGGCTTTTCTTTTCCATCGGCTGTCATTGCCACGTTTGGATGTTTCAAAATGTCGTATTTGAAATCCATCACAGGTCGCTCACCTCGGATAAAGAGGATTGCGTACTGGTTATCAAGTAGCCTCACCTCATCAGGTGTGAGCAGTTCACGACCGCTGATTTGATAGTTGGTCGAATAGTTGCCGTTACGCCCCATACTCTTGCCGAAGGTATTGGTGTCAATGGTTTCCTTGCCGAGCAGCTCCGACACATATTTATGAGTGGACTGTTCGTTGCCGCCGAGGTAAAGGAACTCATCGCAGTTACCTACAATGCTTTCCCATTGTTTTTCAAACAGCGCCTTCAACTGTGCCAGGTTCTGCAAGATGATACTCACAGAAACGCCACGGGAACGCATAACCGACAAAATCTTATCGAAATCGTCGGGAAGCGACACATTGGCGAACTCGTCCATCAAGAAGTGGACGGGCATTGGCAGGCTCCCGCCGTGGATATGGTCGGCAGCGAAAAACAACTGCTGAAAAAGCTGCGTGTAAAGGATAGACACCAAAAAATTAAAGCTTGAGTCGTTATCGGGTATCAAAGCAAACAGAGCGACCTTTTTCTCACCCATAGAGGGCAAGTCCAGTTCGTCCGTAATCGTAAGAGAAGCGAGACTTTCAAGATTGAACTTTTCAAGTCTCGCCGCAAGGGTTATCTGAATGGATTTCAGGGTTTTGGCAGAACCGGCGTGGTAGGAATGATAATATTTCAAGGCGATATGCTCCGGATTTTGAAACTCCAATTCCGAGAACAGCTCGTCAAGCGGAGACGGGCGGGTATCTTCCTCGTCCTCAATCGACGCAGCTCTGAGCATTTCCATAACCATCGCAAAGTTCTGTTCTTCCGGTGGCGCTTCATAGTGCAGATAAAAAACAAGCGCCAAAAGCAGCATTGAAGCCGCCGTATCCCAAAATGGATCGTTGGACTGCGAGCCTTTCGGAGTGGTACTCTTAAAGAGGTTCGTCACGAGCTTTTGCACATCGTTATCCGATTGCAGATAAACAAAGGGATTGTAACAATGGCTCTTTTCCATAGAGATAAGGTCAAGGACTCGAACCTCATATCCTTTTTTCTCAAGGAGCCTGCCCGTGTCTCGCAATATCTCACCTTTCGGGTCAAGAATGACGAATGATGTGTTGCACTGCATAAGGTTCGGCTTGCAGTAAAACCTCGTCTTGCCTGCGCCCGAACCGCCGCACACGAGAGTGTTCAGGTTTCGTCTGTGCTTTTTGGCATTGAGACCAATACGCACATTCTGCGTCATCAGTTTATTTTCCGAGGGCGGGGATTGTCGGTATTTCTTATCCACGGCTTTTGCGCTGCCCCATTTCGCAGAACCGTGTTCCTCACGCCTTCGGTAGTTCTTCTGTGTTGAGAAGTAAATTCCAATGCCCATCGCATAGGCAAGAAGCAAAACGAGGACAGTTTTTAAGCTGTCCTCGCACACTTCTATATGGAAAGGGTCATTGAAAACGGTCAAAAGCTTTGGCAGTATCTCAGGCAAGCCGCCTTTGACAGACGGCGCTATGAGCAGCGCAAGCCATATGACCAAAGGGATACCGATGACGGCAAGGACAATCGAAGCCTGACGGTCGTTATCTCGCTTCATCTCGCTCCTTAATCACTTTGAACTTTTTCTGCGGGGCTGTGCCGACCTTCACAATCAGGTCGTCAATGGCGTCGGTAGATTTTCCCTCATTCATAAGGTCTGTCTTTTTATCATTCAGAGTGCGAATGATGATACCGTGTTCATAATCGTCCAAAGCAATGTGATACAGTTTTTCTCTTTCCATAATCGCACCTTATCTTTCGTAGTCTTTGCTTCGTGCCTGCTTCTGCTTATACTGTACTTCCGAGATACGAGAATGAACCTCAGACATTGCGTTTCTTGTCTTTGAAAGCTCGGCACGGACTCCCTTCGGCTCCATCTCTTTGAGCGAGTCGGGAATACGGTTGATAGCAAAGTTCTGTGTATCTACGCCGTACTTCTTGCAGAGCATATACCCGATACACACGGCGGGAAATCCCATCTCGGAGCGGCTGTATCGTTCGCTGTTGATGGAAAGCTGAGCGTGACCGAGTTCCTGCGCTACGCATTGTGCCACCGCCACGCTGTCGCCCGTATTTCTCTTTACGAAAAGCGTCTGCTTGTCATTGTTGTAAAATGCCGCCATATTGGGATACGGCAGCTCATCGCAAGCCTCCACTTCCACCGGAGACGAGTCAAGCATAGTGGTGATAAGAGCCTTCGGGTCTTTATTCGCCGTTGGCGCCGGCGTTTTGCGCCCGTTGGTCTGCGACACATCAAATACCTTTTTCACATTGTAGGAAACGCCGGTCGAACCGTCCTTCTTTGTGTATTCGACCGGTTCAAGGATAGAAATGCTCTTTGCACCTTTCGAGACACGCACATTTTCTTTGCTCCAATCGTCGTAGTCTTTGAGCTGCGTTGACGTGGGAAGCTGCTTATAGATGAGCAGGGCATTGACGGCGGAATATCTGTCCATACGGCTCTGCGTATCGAGAAAAGCGGTGAACTTCTCAGGGTCGTTTACGATTTCTTCTACCGCCTCGTCCGCCATCTGATAGACGGCTTCCTTTTCGGCTTTTTTCTTTTCTGCATATTCCTCTTTGGAAAGCTTCGGTCGATTATCGGAAGCCTTTTTCGGCGTAAAATTGTTTGTCATTATGATTACCTCTCTTTCGGTTTCTTCGATTTGGATTTGGGTTGCTGATGAACGGTTTGAGCCGTTTTCGTTTGAGATTTAGGTTTCTCGGTCTCCGGCACGGTTCGCTCTGCTTCTTTTCTCTGTTTCGCCTGTGCAGCATATCGGTCAAGTTTTTCTTTGACCGAAGGCTTCTTCTCGGCGGGCTTTGAGATACCCTTATCAGTTTGCAAATCTGCCGGTTCTGAGTTTTGCCTTGACAGAGGGTTTTTGTCTGTCTTGGCGACTGTGGGGTTTTCGTTGCTGCCCATTTCTTTCTGAATAGGTTTTCTGACTGCTTCCTCCGTAATGATTTCGCTCTTGCTCTTGGTCGGCTTGTCCTGTTCCTTCGCCTCACGCTGCTCGACAGCTTTCTGCGCCTCGGTAACAATGGCAGCCTTGTCAACAGAGCTGAGTTCAAATCTTTCAACGATACGCTGAATTTTGGAAGCGTCCTCGGCACGGGCGATAATATCAATCGGCACGTTGTCGCCTTTGGTGTTTCTGTCCCTGAGTACGCAGTACAATACACCGTAACGCTTTGCCTGCTCCGTAAACTTTTTCAAGTCCTTGTTGGGGATAGTAAACACTTTCAACTCCTTGCCGGACTTAATCATATTTGTAAGTCTCGCCTTGCCCTTTGTCTTTTGCTCCTGCTTCAAGACCGAAACAAGCAAAAGGGCAACATTCTTGGCAGCCGACCCCGATAGTTTAGCGGCGACTTCAAAGCCTTCAAGCGAGAGCCTGACGACTTGTTCCGCTGCGTCACCTCCGTTGTTCATAACGGTTGCGCTCCTTTCCTTTGAATTTATCTTCATCTGCGTGGACTTGTTCGAGGTTGTGTTCTATGACCTTTGACCTCTCTGCAATCCCATCGCAAAGCGTGACCTCCTTTCGGAGTGTCCGTATTCGGTCGGTTATTGTCGAAATCTGTCCCTTGACCTTTGAAAGCTCATCGTCACTCAAATTTCTTCTAAGCGTTTTTCGCAGGTGCGTTCTTTCGTCAGTCAGGGTTTCGATTTGATTTTCAATCGACGCCTTATATGAGAAAAGCTCCTTGTCAGTAGAGATGTTCTCCCTGCCAAGAAGTCTTGCCTCCATTGATATGCGGTCGAGTTTCAGCAAATCCTCTTTGAGAAGATAGTGAAGTCGTGCCGTGTTCTGCTTTTTATACTTGGGCAGATAACCAAGTCGGTAACAGTAGTAAAGATACAGTCCGTACAAACCGCCTTTCTTGCGAAGCTTATTTCCTCTCGTTGGCAGTCGGTACTGTCTCGGTCGAAAGGTTTCCCTCTGAAACGGCTCTATTTTCATCCTCTGATTTTCGATGAGCCTTCGCTTGATAGCTTCATTGGTGTATTCCTCTCCGAGATTTTTCAGGCGTATCGGTTTGTCGTAGCCTTTGATGATAATCGTCCAATACTTCCTGCTCTCGCTTACTTGCAGCTCGCACCCCATTTCTTTGAGAGCGTATTTCATCGCCGCAAGATTGGTGGAGTGGGAGATAGCTTTGTCGATTGCTTCTCTCGCCATTGTGTAGCGGGTCGGCATACCGGCTTTCTCTTTTTTGTAGTAATAGGACGACTGTTTGCTGCGGTTCGGTTTTGGATTATAATACAGTCCGTACTTCTCACAGATACGGTCGGCAACGAGCCTGAACTTGAACCAAGCTTTTTCTTCTCCCCATAGTCTTTTGCCATCGACAAAGGACACAGAGTTGATTACGAAATGGCAATGCAGGTGTTTGGTGTTCAGGTGTGTCGTCACCACGATTTGATAACGCTTTCCCCAAACCTCGTTTGCAAACTCCATTCCGATTTTCTGTGCAAGCTCCGGCGAGATGTCCTGCTCCTTAAAACTCAGGTATCCGTGGTAGGCTTGTATGCCGTCCTCTTTGCCGTAGCCTTGCTTTACGGACACGAATTGGTCACGGGCAGTCTCAGGATTGCAGTTGATACCCTCAACATAAAACTCCTGCTCCGTTTTTTCCTCGTCCTTTGCGTAGTCAATCACATCTCGGAGCGCCTGATACTGTGCTTTGGTATAAATAATCCTCACCGCAGTCTTTTTGGGATTGGTCGCATAGTCAATGACCTGTCCGAGCCGAGTGGTAACAGACCATAGCTTACTTACTGCCACTTCATCTCGCTCTTTTCAGGGCGAAGGAACACCCTCTCGATGTCCGCCTGAAATTTATGCCATCGCTGCGCTTCACGCTTCAACATCGGTGCGTCCACAAAACCGAGGGTGTTTGCCTTAACGGAAAGCTGATTGATGTTGTTGCCGATGGCGGACAACTCACGCATTGCGTCGTAAAACTTCTCGTCGGGTTTCTCTCTCGGCTCGTACCCTTTGAGAAGCAGACGGATCAACCCCGCCTCCGACACACAGGCTTTCTTTGCTTTCTTCTGCAAGTCCTGCGCTTCGCTGCGGTTAAGACGGATAATCTTCTGAATATTTCTTGCTCTCATTGACCTCGTTCCTTTCACAGATTTCATCGTGCAGGCGGTTTACTTGCAGAAGGCACATTATCACGATACCGACCAAACCGCCGAGCATTAGACCTATCATAAAAAAGATAAACTCACTCATAATTTTCACTCGCTTTCTGTATTGGGGTATTAGGGGCAGCCCCTAACGAGAGTACCGTTTGGGAGCTTTGGCTATCCAAATGGTCTGCTCGCTAAGAATACGCACTCCTATCGGGCTGCCCCAAATTCTGTCGCTCATCGCTCCATTTCCTTTGACTTTGGCTTAAAAGGCACAGCCGTAATTCCGTTTTGGGTACGCACAAAAGTCTCAGGATATTTGAACATTCTCTCGTATTTCTGAGCCAAATCTTTCGGAAGGCTTTGGAATGTTTCGGACTCAATCGGAGCATAGCAGATAAAGAATTTGCCGGCGATGACATCAAGCATTTGCTTTTTGCTGTCGTCCTTCATATAACATCTCTCGATTTTCCAACCGTCTTTTCCGCCGTGTTCCTTTGCCATATATCGCTCCAAGCGAACATTTCTATCGCTCCCGTCAAGGGAAGAACCGTAAATCGAGTAGCCACCCATATTCGGCATAAACGCCTTGTTGTTGCTGCTTACCGCATAGGTTCTCGCTGCTTCGGGGTAGTCCTTATCGAAACTGTCCGCAGAAAAAACGATGAAACCGACAACGGAATTTCCGCCGCTGCGCTCCACTTCTCGGAAGCGAGAAGTCATTTCCTCATAGGTCATTTCTTCTTCGGGAGCCTCGCTGTAAATGGCTCGGTTATACGGCTCGCCGTTGATTTTTCCTTCCTCGTTGCAGATGATAGCGACCTCATCGCTGAATGGCATATATTCCTCAATGTCACCGCCAACCGCCCTTTGCATAGCTTCAAGGCTGTCCTCAATCTCGATGAATTTCGGGTACTTGTTTGGCTCAACCAAGAGGACTGTAATCTTATTTGCCGGTTCCAATTTCAGAAAAAGCTCGCTCTGTTTTGTTGCGGTCGGGTCAAAAACAACCTCGTTAAAACCGATATTGTCGCAGAAATAGAAACCGTCTTTCAGCTTGTCCGAGCCGGTCACTTCTACCACATCGGAGACCGAAAGCGACCTTGCCCGATACCCTTCGGGGTGGTTGATATTAAACATTCGGAACACATCTTCCAAGCTCTCGCAGTTGATTTCGCCCTCAAAAACACTGTCGTAAATACTGCTGTCAATGACCGGCGCTCCGGCTTCTGTCATAGGCTTATCGTATAAGCCACGGAAGGCTGCGGTATGCTCATCGCGGTCTAAATTGACCTGATAGATTTTGATTTTCATTAGCGTTCAACGCTCCTTTCACGATTGTGATTTGGCTGCCTGATATGCAGCTTTGAACATAAAAAATCGTTGACATCCTTGCCGCAGGGCGGCGGATCGTCAACGACTTCATAACGGTCGGGCAGAATGGTTTTTAGAGCTTCCGTTATTCTTCTGCCCGCCGTGTCGTTATCAAAATGAAGAACAATGCGATTGATATTTGGGTGCTGTTCAAGGAACACCTCAAGGGCAACCGGCACTTTGCTCTCGGCTATGTTTCGCTTCGGCTGATACACGCCGGAAAGAGAAACAAGGTTTTCGCTTCTCCAATCCTCGCCGTCAAGCTTCATCAAAGTGGCATAGGAGAGCAGGTCGATGGCACATTCAAAGAGGTGCAAATCCCGTCCGTTTCCATCAGAGATACGGAACGAATACTGCTTCTTACTGCCGGAACAGTCGCCCATAATCCTTGCGGAATTGGTAGCTCTGTATGCGGCGTACTTCGCTTGTCCGTTCTCATCAAAGCCGACAAAGACGGCGTTGTGATATGGGAGAGACTCAAAGAGAAAACCTTTCTGCAAGCAGTAGTTGATGATTTCATAGTCAATCCCACGCCCAAACAGATACTCTGTAACCTTGTCCGCCGACTTGCATTTTTCGGGAAGCAGGAGCGGCGTTTCCGCCGCCCTCGCTTCTTCTTTTTGTACGTTCCCCATAACAGGATAGGCAACAGTAGTGTTTCCCAAAATAGCTTGCACGGCTTCGAGAAAGCTATATCCCTGCACTTTTATGAGATAGTCGAGAGCAGTTTTGCCCCCGATACCTCGGCTCCACCACATCCATTTTCCGTTGGAGATTTTCAGGCTGTCGTGTTCCTTCGTGCAATAGGTGTTGCCCGAAACTCTGACGAGCTGGCTCGGTTCGCAGGCTTTCAGGTAGGTCAAAAGGTCAATCTGTTTTGCTTCCAATATCACCTCCGGCGATATATACGGCATATCGTCACCTGCTTTCTTTCTGCCGTGCTTTCATCTCTTTGACAGCACGGTTTACCGACGAGTCAATGCTGTCACGCACCATATCCATATAGTTCACATCACTTTTAAGCCAGTCGTTATACAGACGGTCAAGAGGGTGTTTGCATAGATACAAAGCTTTTGCCTTTGCCGGTTCAAGCTCCATCAAACTGCACTCACTCAGGAAATCCTCTTTAATCGTAAGCTCGTAAGTGTGTTTCAAAATCTCTGCCGGTTCTTTGGATTTGAATTTCTCAATGAGGTTATCAAATTCCTTTTGCATTTTTTCGCAGAGTAGTTGGTTATAATCGGTTGCCATATTCAAGAACTCCTTCCTTTGTTGATTTAATTGTAAATTGGTTGTTAGCGTTCATAATCTCGCTCCCTTTTTTCCGGTTGCGCCTCGCCTTCATCGGGCTCACCGCCTACGATTTCATTCTCGTTTTTATCAAGGTTGAGCAGAATGTTCAGCTCATCAAGACGAGCCATTTTACTTTTCAGTTCTTCCTCTTTTGAGAAAGGCTTTTCGGCTTCCGCCTTTGCGGTCTCAAACTGCTTCTCGGTATTTTCAAGGTCGTTTTCAGCGCCTTTCAGCATTTCCTCAAAGCGTTCAATGCCGTTGTCAATACGGGTGATGTTGCCGTGAATATCCTCGCCCAGAGGCACGTTGCGGCTCGTCTCGCCTTTGAGTCTGACGACATATTGGCGCTCCACGGTGTCAAAGAGCAGCTCGGTCGTAAACCCTCTGTATGCTCCAAGCGGAACGGGGTCAGGACTGTTCATTTCCTTGCAGGCTTCGATAATTGCTTTGCCGGCTTCTGCTTTTTCGGTATAAAAAACACCCTTGACCTCCATACCGGCAAAGCGGTCATCGGTAGGCTTCGGGTGTTCCTGCGCCGTTTTTACATCTGCCTTTAAGCCCTCGATACGTGAGTGCATAGAGGCGATACGCTGCGGATAATATTTGATTATCTTGTCCTCCAAGCTGTACTTTTCGGACAGGAAATTGGATTTTAAGAGCTTCAATTTCTGAACCTGAATATCCAAGTCCATCTTCTCTTTGATATACGGATTGCCCGTTGCGAGCATTTTTATCTCGGCGTAGGACAGCGCCGTTTCATCTATATCTTCTGCGGAACGGACAGGCGATTTGCTCGTCATAATCTGACTTGCGAATTTCTGCTTGCCCTCGACGAGCTGATACAGATATGCGTCAAAGGTTTCTTCCGTAACAAAACGGAACACATCAACCTCGGCATTGGAGTTGCCCTGTCGAATGCTCCTTCCGAGACGCTGCTCCAAGTCTGACGGTCGCCAGGGACAGTCAAGGTCAGAGGAAGCGGCGAGTTTGTCCTGCACATTGGTTCCTGCTCCCATCTTTTGTGTGCTGCACATCAGGATACGAACGTCACCTCGGCGCACCTTTTTGAACAGCTCTAACTTCTTTGCTTCGGTATCCGCTTCGTGTATGAATTTTATCTCATCAGCCGGCACCCCTTTCTCAATCAGCTTTTTGCGAATGTCATCATAGACGGAAAAATTGCCGTCGTTCTTCGGGGTGGAAAGGTCGCAGAAAAATAACTGCGTCAGTCGCTTTTCCTTTCCTTTTTCCCACGTTTTGAACATCTCATTAACGCAGGCGTTCAGCTTGCTTCCCTCAAAATCAGGCAGCATAGGATTGAGCAAGCGTTGGTCAAGGGCGAGCTTACGCCCGTCGTTTGTAATTTTCAGCATATTGTCTACGCTTGCGTCCACCGCTCCGCTGTGTACCTTTTCGGCTCGTTCTGCAAGCGCCTTCACCATCTCTTTTTGGATTTCAGACGGCTTCACGGAGATGTTGTGAAAGTTTGCTTTAGGCACGGGAAGGTCAAGCATATCTGCGGTTTTAATGTCCGCCACCTCTTTGAACATTGCCATCAGTTCCGGCAGGTTGTAGAACCTTGCGAACCTTGTTTTGGCTCTGTATCCCGTACCTTCGGGGGTCAATTCCACGGCTGTCACGGTCTCTCCAAAGGTGGAAGCCCAAGCGTCGAAGTGTTGTAAATTGTTCCTTTCAAGGGTTGCATACTGCAAGTATCTCTGAATGGTATATAGCTCCACCATAGAGTTGGAGATTGGCGTTCCGGTCGCAAAGACCGTACCACGACCGCCCGTGATTTCGTCAAGGTATCTGCACTTCATAAAGAGGTCGGAACTTTTCTGCGCTTCGGTCTGTGCGATACCGCCTACATTCCTCATCTTCGTATAGAGGTAGAGGTTTTTGTAGTAGTGGCTCTCGTCGATAAAAAGCCTATCGACGCCGAGTTCCTCGAATGTCACCACATCGTCCTTGCGTGTTTGGTCGTTCAGCTTTTCAAGCTTCTGCTTAATGGATTTTCGGGTTTTTTCAAGCTGCTTTATGGAAAAATTCTCTCCACGATTGCGCTTCAAGTCCATTATCCCTGCGGCAACTTCTTCAAGCTGTTGTTCCAAGATTGCCCTCTGCCTTTCGATTGACATCGGGATTTTCTCAAACTGCGAGTGACCGATGATTATGGCGTCGTAGTCGCCGGTTGCGATACGCCCGCAGAACTTCTTGCGGTTTTTGGTTTCAAAGTCCTTTTTCGTAGCCACCAAGATATTGGCGGAAGGATAAAGCTGCAAGTATTCTGCCGCCCATTGCTCGGTCAGGTGGTTGGGAACGACAAAGAGCGACTTGTTGCAAAGTCCAAGCCTTTTCGACTCTTGCGCCGCCGCCACCATTTCATAAGTTTTTCCTGCGCCGACGGCGTGGGCAAGCAGCGTGTTTCCTCCATAGAGAATGTGCGCCACCGCATTTTTCTGATGTTCCCTCAGTTCGATTTCGGGGTTCATACCACTAAAAGTGATATGGCTCCCGTCATACTCACGGGGTCTTATGCTGTTGAACTTTTCGTTATACAGCTTCGTCAGTTTTTCTCGGCGGGTAGGGTCTGCCCATATCCAGTCCTGAAAGCCCTGCTTGATAAGCTCCTGCTTCGACTGAGCGATTGCGGTCTCTTTCTTATTGAGTACCGCTTTCTTTTTGCCCTCGTCATCTTCGATATAGTCAAAGATACGAACGTCTTTCAGGTTCAGGGTTTCCTCGATAATCTTATAGGCGTTGATACGGGAAGTACCGTAGGTGTTGTATGCCTTGACATTGCCTCGGTCGTAGGATTTGCCCTCGACATTCCACTCGCCAGAGTATTGAGAAAAGTGGACTTTAATATTCCACCTTGCCCAGAGGGGTGTATCCAAGAACTCATACATAAACTGCTGTGCTATTTCAGGCGGCAGCCAAGTTGCGCCGAGACGCACGGAAATTTCACTTGCTGTCAGATCTTTCGGCTGCACTTTTTCAAGTGCTTCCACATTGACAGTATAATCTTCGGGGTAGACCTCCGCAGACCTTTTGGCAAGGGCAAGTTTCTCTCTGACATTGCCGGAGAGATACTCGTCCGCCATCAGATATTTCGGCTCTGTGCTGTTTCCGTAGCCATACAAGGGATTTAGGAAGATAACGCCTTTCAGGTCGCTGTAAAGCTCCTGTTCCGTCTTACCGGTGAGTTGCTGCATATACGGCATATCCACGGTCGCTTTTTCGCCCATTGAAACGGCGAGCGCCTCGCTTGCGGTATCCACCTCGGTCACGGGAATATGCGGCTTAATGGTTCGCTTGGTAAACATATCAGCCTTGCGTTCCAATTCGCCGTTTTCATCAAGTACTTCAAGGGCGGCAAGCAGGGCATAGGAACTGTCAGCGTTGAAAGCGGAAGTATTCGCCCTGCTGTTAATCAACCCATATTTCTTCGTAAAGTTGTCGTAAAGCGTGTTCAGTTTCTCTTGCGCCTGTTTAATCTCGCTGTCGGGATAATCCTCGGTCTGCAATTCGATAAGTTCTCTCACGCAGTCACGAATGGCAATCATACCCTTAATGCGGTTTTCCGCAGTCGCAGAGACTTCCACCGGCGTCATTTTTGAGTTTTCACGGAAGTAAATCACATCATCCACGACAGTATAAGAAAAGTTCCTTACAGACGGGTTGGCGGGGATTGAATTGTCCTCGCTTTCCATTTCGTCGTCTACCTCATAATCGGAGATTTCGCCGTGGATATTTGAGACAGCTTCCGCAAGCTGACTTTCAAGGTTGGCGTTCTCATACGGTTCACAGGTGCTTTCCAAACCGAAGCGCCCCGTCACCATTTTCATCTCGCCAAGCACCATTTCGGGGTGCCTGACAAAATATGAGTTCATCTCAATACCGTTTTCATCGGTGTCAAGGTGAACCCAATCCGGCTCAATGTCTATCAGTCGGTCTCTCTTTTGCAGGAACAGAATGTCCGATACGACCTCCGTGCCGGCGTTGCCCTTAAAGGTGTTGTTCGGCAGACGGATTGCGCCTAAAAGGTCGGCTCTCTGTGCGATATACTTGCGAACCGCAGGGTTGGTCTTATCCATTGTGCCTTTGCTCGTCACGAGCGCCATCAAGCCGCCTGGGCGCAGCTTATCAAGGCTTTTCGCAAAGAAGTAATCGTGAATGAGAAAGTTGTGCTTGTCGTACCTCTTATCGAGAACCTTAAAATCCCCGAAAGGCACGTTGCCCACTACTCCGTCAAAGAAGCTGTCGGGTACATTAACTTCCTCAAAACCACGGGCGGCGATAGAGGATTTCTGATAAAGCTGCTGTGCGATACCGGCAGAAATCGGGTCAAGCTCCACGCCATAAATCTTAGCGTTTTCCATAGACTGCGGAAGCATTCCGATGAAATTGCCGATACCGCAGGAAGGTTCCAATAGGTTCCCCTCACGAAAGCCCATCTGCGAGAGCGCATTATAAATGGCGGTCGTCACTTCGGGCGGCGTGTAGAACGCCGTCAGGGTGCTTTCTCTTGCCGCCGTGTATTCTTCCGGCGTCAGCACGGTTTTCAGTTCCAAATACTCTGTACCCCAAGCAGAGTTGTTCTCATCAAACGCTTCGGGGATACCGCCCCATCCGACATACTTCGACAAAATAATCTGTTCGTCCGGCGTAGCAAAGCGGTTTTCTTCCTGACATTTTTTAAGAAGCTGAATAGCCATAATGTTTCTGCGGAAGCGTTCTTTTTTACCGACCGTTTCTACGGGATTTGCTTTCAGGTCAAAGGTGTTTCGCTCCGACATTGGTATATCGGGGTGCAGGTCAAATCCTTTGACTTTTTGCTTCTTTGTCTGCTCCCATTTGGGAACGAGCGGCGCTGTTTCCTGTTCAGGTATTTCTCTGCTTGACCTTTCTGTAAGAGCGAGCATTGTTTCTTCGCTCCTGCCGATAAAGTCAGGCATCGGCTCGGCGTATTCAATGAGCATTTCGGCATATTCGGGCGTACCCAAGTCGATTAGCTCTGTATAGGCGTGTCCATCAAGGAAATCAAAGAAATCCTCTGCCGTTTCTGTTTTTCCCTTTGCTTCGGCAATCAGGTCATAAGGCAAATGCAGGATTACAAACTGACCGCCTGCCACAGCGTCGGGGTTGTAATATATCGCTTCATATTCCTCCGCTTCGGGGCGGTGGAAGAAGTAGTCAATCTCTCCGATAGGAGTAGTGTTGGGGTCGGTTTCTTCTTTCTCAGGGTTCAGGTACTCTCCAAGACCGGCTTCCTTTTGTTCTTGCGCTTCCTGTTCGGCTAACTGCCGTTGCTCATAGTAGTCGGGGTCGTCGTATTCGTTTATATCAAACGGAGCCGGCTTGTCATCTGACCTTTCTTCCTCGGCGGGTGTGTCCAAAACCTTTAAGTGGTCGTTCATCGGATTTTCCCGTACCTTACGGTCAAATTCCTCCCTTGTAAGCTCTTTATTAAAAAGTGGCATTTGCGTGTCGTAGAGCATAACACGGCTTTCGTCAAAGGAAAGAATTTCATACTCGGAAGCGCCGATATACACGCTGTCCCCAAGATGATATTCGTATCTTGCTTCCTGCTCATTTGTCTGCGTTTCAGTCTGCGGGGGAGCAGCAGACAGGATTTCACGATTGCGGCGCTGTTCGGCAGCTTCCGCCCGCCTTTCTTCCTGCTTTTGAAGCCAGTCGGGATAGGCTTCCTTTTCCTTTGGGTTCAGGTATCTGTCTATACGGATAAGTTCACCGATACGCTTCTCTACCTGTTGCCAAGACAGTTGTAATTCAGCGTCCGGATGCAAAAGGCTTCCTTTTGTCAGATGAATACCCTTGCCGTCGTGCCATTCACTTATGCCTGTGCCGACAATGACAGTGGAAACACCGCCCCAGCCGTACTCGCTTTTCAGAAAATCTGCGTTTTCCTTTGCGGACAGACTTTTTTCAAACTGCTCATAGATACGCATTTTTCCTTCCGAAACGCCGCTTCCACGAGTCAGAACTTCGTCTATAATCTCCTGAGAAAAAGTAAAGGCAGAGGTTTTTCTTTCCTCTGCCTGACTGTCAAGTATTAAAGTGAACTGCCCGTCCATAGACGGTAAAGGCTTCATTTCATCGGTCAGTTCCCCAAGCAGTCGCATTGCCTGAAAGTGCTGAGCGATAACGCCCCAGTCGTAGAAGCTCTGTGCGGTTCGGCTGTCGTATTCGCCTTCCCACAGATGAAGCACATTCTGATAGGTCTTGTAGCCTACGAGCCTGCCGTCGTCCAATGTGAGATGAGTATAATCATTGTTGAAAATACTCTTGATATACTCGGTACGCTCCCCGTTATCGGTATGCCCTTCATAGAAAGCGTCGATTTCTTCCTTTGACGCTTTCAGGTGCGGGGTCGTGCGGAGCATTTCATTTATCGTCTCATCGTTGCCGAAAAACGGCAGGCTTCTGTCCTCGTTATTACGGTCATAATACTCTAAGCGAATATTACTTCCGCTTTCACCACTTCCTGCGCCGAGTTCCTCAGATTGTTCATCAGGCGAACCCACTTCATCATATCGGTCGCTTTCAGTTCCTCGGTCAGACCCTCTTTCTGCGCCATCTGCCTGACGAGCGTTTCCTCCATCTCGGTCGCTCTCTGTTGAACCTCCGCCAAGTGCTGCGTCAGCGTTCCTTTGGTCAGCAGATTGTAGTACAGGATTTTGTGATGGTCTCTCAGATAAGACCGCCTCATCTGCGCCCATCTGCCCAGATTCACGTTCGGCTGCTCCGGCATTTTCAGGTTCGGAAGATTGTAATCTCCCACCATCGAATAAGTGATTTCTGCCATTGTCGTTGCTCCTTTCGTTGTTTTCGTTTCTATTGTAATCGGAATGGTTCTCGGCGGCAATTATGCGATTTTGCTTTTCGAGGGCATTGATGGTACGAGCAATCTCCGTCAGCCCCATTTCCGCAATATCGCTTGTCGCAAATCCGACTGCGTTAATCATTTCGGGTGTATTGAAATACCCGATGTTCATAAAGCTTTCCGCAGAATAGCGGGAAGTATCCAGTCCGAGGCGGACGGTTATCATATACGCCACGCTTTGCTTCACAAGCTGCGTGTAGATGTCTCTTGCTGCGTCCGGTAAAAGAGATTGCGCGACTGAACCTTCCTGCAAACTCTGCAAATCGGCAAGGTAATCGGCAATATTGTCGTCAACAGCGTTGCCGACGCACCCCTCGATGATACTCTCAAGGGTACTGTTGTCGTCTGCTTCTCCGAAGGTATTTTCAAGCGTCTCTGCGACGTCGCTCTCATATTCCAGCTTCATCTGCCAGAGGGGAACCGGTCTTGCGTAACGGCTTCCGTGGGTATCCGATATGTCAAAATAATGAGTAAGTCTCTGTCTCTGACGGTTCTCGTCCTCGAATACGGCGATACCTTTCGCCCCACGGTTGACCCATCTGCCAAAGCTGCCGTTCCAACGCTCAATGGGCAGTACCGCCGTTGCGTCCGGTCGCTGGGCATAGAGTAGAAGCTGCTCGTCAAAACGGAGCCTGAAATTATAGCTTGCCGTTCTGAGAAGCCCCTGCCAGTTTAACGGATTTTCCGATACAGACGCACAGGTTCGGTCGTACAACTCGGAAATCAAATCATATTTTCTTGCCATCGGTCATCGCCTCCTTATCTTTCAAGTGTTTTGTTTCGCTTGGGCGGAGCTGTTGTCTTTTCAGCCGGTTCCACCGTATGCCCGTTCCTTTCGCAATGCTCGGCAAACTCGCAGATATGATAGACATAGCTGCCGACCTCTAAATGGTAGTCGTCGATATACCGACAGGTTCGCAGCGAAGTGGTTCCGTTGCTCAGGCGCATTAGAATATTATCGCCGTCCGCAATGCGGAATTTCTCGTTGTAATTGCTGTCTATAAAGCGGATACCACGGCGAGCCTTTTCCATATGGTTGTCAAGCCATTCCTTTACATAGCAATAGCAGTAAAGGTTGTAATCGCCCTTGTTCAGGTTCATACGCAGAAGATAGGCGTACTTATCGGTATCCACTCGAACGCCGTAAAAATACGACTCTTTTGTCATTTTGCTCTGCGGCGTGTCGTTACAATATCTGCTCATCGCTGCTCTGCCGCTTAAAATATCGCCTTCTTCACGCAGACAGTTGATAACCTCATCAAGCTCTTGTTTGAAATCCGGCGTTTTCAAGTTGTTGTTCCAATCCTCCCAAGAGGAATAAAACTCGTTGCCGTCTCTGCCAAAGTCAGCACGGAGATAGCCGATAAGACCGGTTTGCCCGCTGATTTGATTGCTTTGGCGAAAGGTATATTTGTCTTCTTCCTCTGTCATCGGTCGTTTCAGATAATCGTTCATTTCATATCACCTCGAAAGCTCCGCTGCGGTTCGCTGCTTCGGAATGGGAAATCCATAGACTTTTGCGATTTCATCTCCAAGCCTTTTTGTGACCCTTGTGATGTCGGCACGGGTCGCCTTGCCACAGTAGATTTTGTATTGCAGATTTTCTTTCTGCGTGTCCGAAACGCCGTCCTTGAACGCACGGTAAAGATAATGATTTGTTCCGTCGTGATGAACGGCGTCGGCTCTCAGATCACCGTACTTATCCACATACCACTCGGTATAGTCGGTATCCGAAAACAGACAGTCTTTGATGTTGCCGGAATCAATCATCTTATAACCGCTTCTACGACCGTTCCAAAGTCCCAAATCACCGATAACGATAATCGGCTGAGAAAGCCGCACATTGAGATTTAACCTTTCATCGGTAAGGTACTCGTCGTTTGTTTCGACCATATACTCGTACAATCCGTTTTCATCATTGGGGTCGGCGTCAAGCTCGTTTGCTTCGAGAAACTCTTTGTATGCCTCTCGCCAGTCGTCCACATCAAGGCTCAGATTGCTCCAAATGATGTGTCGTTCACTCGGCTGTCGGTTCATCTGCTCCACCTCCCAAGTACGAAAACAGCTTGTTGGCTTTCGTCTGCTTCTGAAGCTCAATAATCAGGTTCATTTCGGGAATGGTAATCCCTGAGATTTTCAAAATCCGCTCCATATCAAGCTGCTGTAATTTCTTCTCGGTATTGATACCGGAGTCAAACAGTTTTGAGAGAAGCTTTGTTTTCTGTTGTAAAGTAAAGGTGTCCTTCATTGTTTCGTCCTCCTTATCTCACTTCAATGACGATTTTCAACTTGTCCGGCACATCGCAGCAACAGCCCGTGCATTGCCTCGACAGTTCGGGAAACAGGGATTGTACTCTTTGCCTTGCTCTGCGGATAGTCTCAAAACACGGCAAGCCGTAGCCTTTGTAGTTGTAGACAATATCTTCAAGAGACAAGTCGCCCACTTGCATATAGCTGTATCGGTTGTAATAGCAAAGGATAAGCTTCATATCGTCGAACCTCGTTTCGGGACATTCTTTGAGAATTGATAGCACCTTGCTGTCAACCGTCTTTAACTTGTTCATCTTCTGACCTCCAAAATAGAAATAGGGGCGGGTTTTTTACGCCCGCCCCACAATGGGTTTTCTTACTTCTTACGGTGTTTGACCTGTAAAAAGATAAAGCCGCCTATGATAAAGGCGACCAAAACGATAGCTATGATTGTCTTAGGTTCCATTATTCAGCGTCCTCCTTTTTCTTCTTTTTCAAAGCTACAAAAGTAGTTGCCGCAATTCCGAGAGCCGACAGACCCGCAAGGGTGAACCACAGACCAAGATGGCTGTTATCGCCAGTCTTAGGAGTATCTCGCAGCTCGTTGTGCATTGTAACTACGGTCGTCGAACCCACCTTAACGGTTGCGTCCTTATTGGCAGGCAACACATAGTTTGCGGAAGCCTTGTCGGAAACCTCGGAAATCGTGTACTCACCGATACGCAGGTTCTCAATCAGGATTTCACCCTTTGCGTCGGTCACGAAAGTCTTATCGTAACCGTTCTCTCCCGTGACACGGAAAGAGACGCCTTCCACTTTGCCATCGGAAGAAGTCTTAACGATTTTCAGACTGCCACGCATAGCGTCGTTGATAAAGCCAACGCCGGCTTCATTCTCTACCTGATAGGTCTTTCCGTTTTCCTCGATAAAGACAGAGTAAACGCCCTCGTCCAGTACGAAGCCTTCGGGAGCTTTCGTTTCTTTGACAAGGTACTTGCCGTAAAGCAGTTCCTTCATCTCGTAAATACCTTTGTCGGCTTCCTCAAGCTCACCCAAAAGCTCATCGCCGTCGTCCAGTTTACCGTCGCCGTTCAGGTCTTTGTAGACCTCAAAGACTGCGCCGGAAAGCTTGTTGTCGGGGAAGTCCTTGTCTACCTTTGTAAGAGAGATATTGCCCCGTACAAACTCATCGGTCACGGTTATCTCGATAACCTGTTCGTCCTCGTTGACCGTTACCTGATAGGGCGTACCGTCAAGAACATATCCGGTCGGCGCTTCGATTTCCTTTACGACCCAAACGCCGTAAGGAACATTCTCAAAAGAGAAGCTGCCGTCATCGGCGGATACAGTCGTTTCAATGGCATTGTCCTTTGTAAATTCGGTCTCGTCAGCCTTAAAGATACCGATAAGAGCGCCGCCGAGAGCTTCTCCGTTTTCATCGACCTTCTTACCGGAAACGGAACCGTAAATCAGGTCGTTCTCGATGTCCTTTCCGTCGTTTGCGGTAATCTCCACAAGCTCGACAGTCTGACCGGCATAAGCGAACTCAAACGGGTACTTGGCGTCGTTCAGAAGATAGTGGCTGTCGGTAGCGATTTCCTTGACATAGTATTTGCCAAGAGGCAGGTCACTTGAAACAACAGCTTTGCCGTTTTCATCTACCATCAGGATTTCAATGAGACCATCGGCAGGGATTGTCGTTCCGCTTGCTGAAACGAGTTCCTCCGCTGCGTACAGACCGAAGCTGACATTAACGACCTCGCCGTTCGCTCCGATACCGTATTTCTCGTTCAGCTCCATAACCTTAGAGAGATTTACGGAGACCTTCTGCCTTTCGTTATAGAAGTATGTTGCCGTTTCGGTTACGGCAACTTCCTGTCCGGCATAAGTCAGCTCAACTTCGTGGGTCTCGGAATTGAGAAGCATACCGTTAGGAGCCTGAACCTCGACAACGCTGTATTTGCCGAGATAGAGTTCACGGCTCTTTGCAATACCGTCCTCGCCGGTCGTAATGGTATCGACCAGTTCTCCGGCAGCATAACGGAGCGTTCCGTCGGGCGTGATAACATCGGAAATTGCACGGATTTCAAAAACCGCACCCGCAAGACCGCTTACCTGATAAACAGGCTGATACAGCGTCTCGCTGTCCTCATCGCCGGAGACATTCACGCCCCAAAAGACCTCGCCGGTCTTTTCCACGATAATGACGCCTTTCTGCGCCATATTCTCTTTGTTCACTTTAATCACAGTAACCCCGCTTTCTTCGGTGGAATTATCCTGCGCCACATCAAAATAAACCGGAGTCCTGTCAATCACATAGCCGTAAGGTGCTTGAACCTCAACGAGAGAGTATCCCTCGCCGTAGGGCAGCATTTCGGGTGTGACAAGTTCTCCGTCCGCATTGGTATAGAAAACATCGATTGTAGTCGGTGTCGGATAGGTAAAGGTCATTGAAATTTTGTTGCCGGCAGGGTCGTAAATCTCAAATCCCGCACCGGCGTAAGGGATATTCTTACCGCTTTCAGCGTCTACCTTGACCACCTTGATATAGCTCTCAAAGTTTGCGTTGTTCATCAGATAGCGGTAGGTTGCTTCGTCCTGAGCGATAAAAACATCAAAGTCTTTCATCAGCTCTCTGCCTTCCCAACCGGAAGTCTGATAGACTGTATATACGCCATACGGCATATCCTTCGTCTGCCCGAAACCGTTTTCATCGCACACGATGGTATCTCTCTCATCGGCGTCGGCGGCTTCAAAGCTGCCCGCAGATTTGAGATAGATTTCAAAGGTCGCTCCTTCTTCGGGAGTCTCAATCTGTGTATCGCCGTCGTCCGTGTGCTTAATGAGGGCGATATTGCCTTTGATGACTTCCTCGGTCACATCATTGGAAGTCAGGTTATGCTCTACCGTGTAAAGCTTGGGGTCTGCGCCGACAGCGTGAACCGTATCGTCAAGCAGATAACCTTCGGACGGTTTGATTTCACGGATTGTCCAGTCGGTATCACAGATATACTCTTTGGTGGTGAACTGACCGTTCTCGTCGGTCACATACTCATCAATCAGGGTGTCGCCCTTGTAAATGCCGTAAACGGCTCCCGCAAGAGTAGCGTCGCCCTGCGCCGTTCCTTCCTCGTAGTCGCTCTTGGTAACGGTCACGGCGAACTTTTTGAGGATGTTATCCACGCTTCGGTTCGTGACTTCTTTCCATTTCACGGGTGCGGTCTGCGTCGGGGGAACGACATAGCGGATGGCGGTATCGACTTCTTCAAGAGTGTACGGGGTCGAACCGCTGATAAGGACATCGCTGAAAGTCGCAACGCCGCTTTTATCGGTTACTGCGTATTCATCAACAGGGATACCGCTTAAAGAAGTACCGAAAAGGTGAAACTTCACGCCTTTCACAAAGTTATCCTCGGAAGATTTGATTACCTTCAAGTCGCCTCGTTTCAGCACATTGCTGAATGTGACATTGGAAGTGCCGCCGCTGACGATTGTAACTCTCTGCACATTCTGCGGAACATACTTATCAATCGTCTGCTCGGTAACGGTGTAAACGCCCGGCATAAGCTCAATGTCAACCGTTCCGTCGTCCTTTGTGGTTACAGTCTTATTCACGCCGTTGCCGGAAATCGTGAAGCTGATACCGCCTACAACGCCGTCCTCGGAATGCTTGATGATATGCCCGATACCGGTCGTCTCGGTCTTGATGTTGAAATAGAAATACACGGGGTCTTCTGCGCCCGAACACATCGTCTGCTTTCCGACATTACCCCAAACGAGGAATTTTCCCATAGGCTGTGCAATTTTCTTTTGTGCTTTAATGCCGACCGCATTTTCAATCATCGTGTTGGAAGTAAAAGTGTACTTATTTCCACTTCTCGAAACTGAAATGCGGCTGTCGGTAAAGTTGATGTCCGCAAGCGTGTTGTTGCTGTCCGTCAAAGTAAGGCTGTAATTCTTCTTTACGGGGTCGTATTTCAGCGTGTAAGTCTGAGCCGACTGCTTCTGATTGGAAGCAAAGCTCGGCACGGTTGCGTGGCGCTGCATTTGCTCCAAAATCCAGTTGTAGCATTTCTCGGCGGGTCTGCCTTTAATGCCGTTATAGTAGGTGTCTTTATCAATTCCGAAAGAATTGGTAGTTCGGCTTGCAGGAGAAACTCTAAGCAACTGCTGATATTCCCAGTAAATCGTCTGTGTCGCAATCGAAAAATCATCTTCATTGCAACCACTGACCGGAACCGCTCTGTCCGGCGCCCATCCATAGATACTGGCAAGCATAATGCCATACTGAGCTGTGGCAGGAAGGTTCTGAAAATATGCGCTGTTTTTGCCATTGACGCTTTCATAGTTTTCATAAGCGCCGTAATCAACGCCTGACTCAATGCACATCACCTGCCGCTCGCCGCTGTCGTCTCTAAGCCAAAGGGTAGCTCTTGCGCCACCCCCGTTATGGCTTCTCACAGTCTGATTGCCGGCAGTATCATAATGAATTGCCTGATAGCTTTCCGGCGAATGGTAGGTGTTACCGTCAGAACCTGTGTATTTATGACCGTAGAAGGCTTCACAGGTTTTCCCCGGTTCTGCCGTAAATGCAAAAGCAGACATCGGCAAAGCGCCGAGGGAGAGGACTGCACACAGAAACCCTGCAATAATCCTCTTGAATTTTGAATTGTTTTTCATCGGTTAAATACCGTCCTTTCATATTTTTGGGCAAAAAAATACCCTCTGTCGGTTAAAACAGAGGGTTGTGTGTGTTTCACAATCAGTAGAGGAAGTAGAAGCGGTAACTGCCGCCGCCGAGATTTTCCGCATAGATTGTGAAGTATTGAATTGGACTGCCGCCGTATGCCGTGATAAGGCCGGGCATTGAGCGGACATAATCTTTCAGGCTTCGTTCTAAACTCGTTCCCTGAAAGTCTTTGGAAGCTGTAACCGGATTGCCCCAAGAGGCGGTGTCCGGCGTGAGGGAACTGTCTATTGTAAGACCCATTCCCGTTCCAATGCCTAAGAGTTCCTGCCTTATGGCTTCCACATCAAACTCATAGTCGTAAATCGACTTTGGCTTGGCAGGCTCCGGCGGAGCAGTCGGTTCAGGCTCCGGTTCTTTCGGTGACTGACTGACCGTTTCTTCCTGCACGGGTTTTGTCTCGGCAGGTGGCTGTGTCGGTTTCTGTTCCGTCTGTGTGGTCTCAGCTTTTGGCGCTTGGCTCTGAGGCGCTTCGCTTTTGGGCGCTTCCTTTTTCGGCTGTTCCGTTGGTTGAGGGGTTTCCTCGATTTCCGACCCCGAAGCTTTTGAACTTTTTTCTTCCTCGGTTTGCACGGGAGTTTCTGTCTCTTTTGCCGCTTCGGTAGGCTTCTGTCCGCTTACGGTTTCATTACCTGCCGGAAAAGAAACAGTCTGTGATTGTGTGGCACTCTCTTTTTCATCGGCGGGCATTACCCCGCAGCCTGCAAGCAGTACAACCAACACGGCGAGCGTAAAAATCAATGCTTTCTTCATCATTCTAATCAGCCTCCTTTGTGCCTTTATCGTACTCAAAAGCACGAAAAACATCAAAGGTGCGATTGGTCTGACTTTTAAGCATAACAAACGCAGAAACATTGCTCCAAATGTGCGACCCTCTTACATAGACTGTTCTATATTCGAGATAGCTTATTTTTAAGAGATAGATGATATTTTTCTCGGTGAGTAACAGCTTGTAAAAGGGGTTAGAGTGTGAGAAAGGGGGAACGGAAAAGCAGCTATCTTTCGTCTCGCTCGGCTCGTCTGCGTAGGAAGTTGTTGTAATGCTCCAACGCCTTGCAGACATAATCCTCGGTCTGACTGACAGAGATATTCTTGGGGATAAGCTGCCTTACACGGTCGCCCCTCAAAACGATTTTTTCCCTTTGGTTCGGCTTCTCCTCGCTCATAATGGCTTGGATAGCCTCGGTTGTGAGTTTTCCTTCATCAAAGAACTTTCGCATACGGATAGTCTGGTCGTGAGAAGGTGTGCAGTCGTTCAAGTCGATTTCATCAACAACATCACGCTGACAATCTTCGTCAAGATACGACAATTCAACGGCGGGTCGCATTTTGATACGCCCCTCGTCAACAAATTCAAGCAGTTCGGGAACAAGGTTCGTCAGGCGAATATATCTGCGTATTTGTTCTCGACTTTCGCCAACTTCATTAGCAAATTTCTCGTTTGTACGCAGCTTCTCGTAATCTGACTCCACTGGTGTCAGATTTTCTTTTGACGGTCTGCCTGCTTTTCTGTTCATCGCCTCCAACCTCATTTTGTACGCAAAAGCTTTCTCTGACGGAAGTATCTGCGACCTTTGATAATTGCTTTCTACCATTAAAATAATGGCTTCATCACGGTCGAGGTCTACGACTTCACATCGGAGCGTCTCAAAGCCGGCAAGCTCACAAGCTCGCTTTCGTCTGTGACCCGATATGATTTCATATCTGCCGTCCTCTTTCTGCCTGACGGTGGCAGGGGTAATAACCCCACGCTCTTTGACGCTTTCTACAAGCTGCGCCATATCCTCATCGTCTCGCACCTTAAACGGGTGGTCGGGGAAGTCGTCGATTTCCGTCAGAGGTATATCCCTGATTTTAGAAAGCTTTTCATCGTCTCGCTGCTCCTGCGTTGTAAACAGGTCATCGAGCCTCGTGAGAGTGAAGTCGCTCTTTCTTCCTGCCATCGGCAATCACCTCCTTTGTAAATTCGGCGTAGGCTTTCGCAACCGTGCTGTTTGGCTCATAGGCGTAAATACTCTTGCCCTTTGAAGAAGTCTCGGCGGCTTTCACGGCTATCGGAATGGAAGTCCGATACAGTTTAATCGTGCCGCCGAAGTTCTCTCTCAGAGCTTCCACCGTGCTTTTGGCAAGGTTTGTTCGGTTGTCTACAAGAGTCAGCAACATACCGTCTACCACGAGGTTAGGATTGATATATCTCTTTACTCTTGAAACGGTTTGAAGAAGCTGCGTCATACCCTTTGCAGGAAGATACTGCGCCTGCACGGGAATGATTACGCTGTCCGCCGCCGAAAGAGCATTGAGGGAAACCATACCGAGCGAGGGCATACAGTCGATTAGGATAAAGTCGTATCGGCTTTTCACTTCGTTCAGATATGTCCTCATCGTGGTCTCACGGCTCAGAGCGTTCATCAGGTTGTATTCCATTGCCGAAAGCTCCAAGTTCGCAGGGAGCAGGTCAACGCCTTCATCGTGGTGCAGAATACCGTCATACGGGTCATTCATCGTCTCATTGATAATATCCGTAAGTTTCGTTGCAAGCGTGATACCCAAGTTGTCGGTATCTTTCCACCCAAGACAGGTCGTTAAGTCGCCCTGCGGGTCTGCGTCTACGAGCAGAACCTTCTTGCCGTTCATCGCAAGACCCACGCCCAAGTTGACCGCAGTGGTCGTTTTGCCTACGCCGCCTTTCTGATTGCATATGGCAATCGTCTTGCAGTTTGACACTTGTGCGTCCTCCTTTCTCTGAAATTCATAGCCGTCCGCAAAACGGCTATGTACTTGACCGGCTCATTTCCTAACCGGTCGGGCAATATTTGTTCTCAACACCCCTCGCCAAGCTGTCTGCTTTTGGGAAGTCACTAAGTAGCGGACTGCTTATCCGCCTCATAGGAGTTTCACCTCTGCCGGGTTCTCCGCCAGCCCCGTAGGGAAGTACCATTGTAGTTCCGACTGTCATCGCCGTGCCGGTGGCAATCCGGCACTCATAACGGGAGTTCTCGCTAAGCCTCTAACAGCGAGAGGGTCTCGGCGTACCCGTTAAGGTAGCTATCATCGGAATTGAAGTTCTTAGTGAATGACTTATTCAATTTTCAAGGGTCAATCGAGAGGTTTTGAACCGTGGCTCAAATTGTCCTCTCACTTATTTGGACAAGGGGGTGCGTTTTGGACACCCAAAATCGACCCTTTTTCAAAAATTTCTCAAAAAATTTTTTTCAGGCACAAAAAAGCCGCCTGCTTCGGCGGTGAAGCAGACGGCAATGTAAGTCTTTCTTATTCGATTTTCAGTTTGATTTTCTCCACTCTGTAAATGTACTGCGTATTATCTGTGTATCTCTTTTCGTATCGGAAGCGATAAAGATATGCAGCTTTCTGAAAGCTGCCTTTATTCTCTCGGCATAATCTATGTATGTTTCCTGCCTCTTGAACGGGATTTTTATCAGGGTGATATTTCGCTGTCGGCAAAGATGTTCTTTCAGTATCTCAATCTGTTCCGTGGAGTTAGACCATTCAACGGCAAGCTTCTCATCGGGGATATATGTTTCAAGCGGTATTCCCAAAAGCTTATCCGAGCCGAGCTGAACTCTCATTCCTTTTTTACTTGCGTAGTAGTTGACAGCCAATGCAGGGAATACGCTTTTATATTCTTTTTCACAGACCGCACAGCCTGTTTTGAGGATTGTTCTGTCGCTTATCTTAGCTCGCCAAGAATGACCGAGAGAACATTTCCACCATACCACCCTCATTGAATTTCTCGATACCTGAGTGGGTAGGATATTATTCTTCTCATAATCCCATTCACTCAACAGTTCCTTATCCGTTGTAGCCAAGTCGTTATACCCCGCAAGCACGGCTCTGTCGGCGCAAACAGGGCAGACGGTTCCTTTCACACGGGCGTTGATAACCGACTTCCACTCATACCCGCAGGTCTTGCACCTCCACCAGACATTTAATCTTGATTTGTGATTTACTGTTTCCGGCGTCAGCGGAAAGTTTTTCTCAGACCATTCTTCGGCTATCTGTGGGTGAGTAGTCGCCAAATCATTAAATCCTTTCAACAGGGTATATCCGCTGCAATACGGGCATTTACTTCCGCCTGAGCGTGTGGAAATCAGGGTGTACCATTCGTGTCCGCAATCCTTACATTTCCACCAAGCCTTACTGTTTGCAAAAGCAGTAACTATAGTAGGCAGGAGCGGATAATTTCTATCCGACCATTCTGCGGCTATCTGCGGGAACTGCGAGGCGAGGTCGTTAAATCCGGCAAGAACCTTATTATGAGAACAGTACGGGCAGCCTGTATTATTGATTGTTCTGCTTTTGACAGTAGCCGTCCATTCGTGTCCGTGTTCGCACTTCCATATCACTTTCTTGTGAGAACCGACAGTAACCTCTGTTGGCTTAATCGTGTTTTTCTCTGACCACTCTGATACCAGTCTCGGATTTATGGTAGCAAAATCGTTAATACCTGCAACAACCCTTGCTCCCGAACAAATGGGGCAGCCTTCGCCTTTGGAACGAGCCTTCACGCTCGCCTGCCATTCGTGACCGCAACTCCCTTTCCACCAAACTCTCTTGTTTGAGCCATATGTAATATCATCAGGAGTAAGCGGAAAGTTCCTTTCCGCCCATTCCGAAACAAGCTCCGGATGTACTTTCGCCAAACTATTACTCATAGCAAAACCGCTCCTTCCTCTCTGTTTTGCATTTATTATATTGAGGAAAGGGTAATTGGGGTAGTTTGCGAATATGGGGAGAAACAAAAAAATAACCTTTGAGAAGGGTTCTTCCTTTCTCAAAGGTTAATCAAGTAGAATACGAATTGCCGTGTATCGACCTTCTGCTCATTTCAAGATACAGCAATTCTACTCTCATTATTTTACAACTAAGTTGTAGTTGCTGTCATAGTACAAACCAAGTTCCCTGCATAATCTTTCGTTCACCTTATCCAATGCTTTTTTATACTCCGCATAAGGCGGAGACAGAGCAATAAGGTTGGGAATGAATATATCGTTGTATCCTTTGTCCTGCAACTCTTTCAGCATTTTTCTCTGAGCGACAAACGCCGGGTGATACTTCATAATTCCGGCTTTCAACTTAACCCCTTTTATTACCCGTTCTCTCAATCGCCGGTATTCGCTTTCGCTCATATCGCGATAATAAGCCGTCATCTCGTCTGCGGTTCTTGTATCCTGAGTAATCCCGCTTGCTATCTTCACACCTATTCGCATAAGAAAAGGTATTTTCAAAGTGGTCTCATCGCAATATTTCAATATATTCTGCAAGGCTTGCTTCTGTTCCTGAGTCTGCAATCTTACATTGAGGAATGGCTTGAAGTGGCTTTTGAAATAATCTGACCACCCTTTACCCGGCAACAAAGACTCAATCGCATTTTCGACGGTTTGATAATCAAGTAACTCATTTGCCTTGTCGGCATTGCCATCGTCTATGAATTGCCTTAACGCCTCGCATTCTGCCTCAAATAAAACGCTTTCCCGCATTTTTTCCTGATAAATACGAAGAAGAATGCTTTTGTCGCCACTCTTCAAAAGACTTTGTATGTCTTTTATGCTAATACCCAGCTTTCTGTAAACTGAAATCTTTTTTAATGTCTCCACGTCCTGCGGGGAGTAGTTACGATAACCGTTGCCGTCTTTATGCACTGACAACAACCCTTTTTCTTCATAATACTTGACAGCACGCTTTGTCATTCCGGTTTCTTTTGCAATTTCATTCAACAGCATAGTTAATACCTCCTTGTGATGACAGTATAAGCGTGTACGCTGCGTACAGGTCAAGGGATTTTTTCGTTTTTTTACAAAAAAACGGGCGACCCCGAAAGGGAATCGCCCATTCACGCTTTGAAATTATGCGATTTTTTTGCCTCTGCACGTTTTCCTACATCGATTGGTGTAAGTTTGGTGTAAGGTGTAAGGTTTTTCGCTTCCTCTGTGTCCGAAAACCCTTGATATTACGGGCTTTTTCGCGTTTCGGTCAATCTAAGGGTTTCATTGTCGGGACCCTTTTTGTGGTTCTTTCATACTCGACCAAGCTGGTGTTAATACTATTAAATTCTCCATATTCCAATTATCCCCCATACTTCATATTTTTGCTCTACTTTGAGTCACTTTGCGGGCAAATGATGTAAAATATGATGTAAATGATGTAGGGCGATAGTAGTATATGCAAGAACATATTCATATACAAAAAATTATAACTTCTCTTATTTACAATGTCAATCCACATCAAAGTAACGCTGCCTTATCTTTTCCTGCTTCAGAACAAGAAAAAAGAACACACAACACTCTGTATGTTCTCTTTCTGTATGTGAAGTCCAATATTATCCTTTGAAGTAGCTATCCAATCCTTTGAACTCTGCCGCTTTCATTTCTTTTGTAACATCAGCATAGATGTTCAGTGTAGTTGAAATATCTGAATGTCCGAGTGCGTCTTGAATGACCTTTATATTTACTCCAGCTTCACACATTCTTGTTGTAAATGTATGTCTAAGCGAGTGGCAGCTAAAATGAGGAAGTAACACATCAGGTTCATCACTGTGCAAAAACTGCTCATCATTGCAATCACGGATAATTCTTCGGATTGCTTTGTTGAGTGTGGCTTGGTGCTGTGCCTGACCAAAACGATTGATGAAAATAAAATCTGTATATCCGTCAATCGTGACCTCGCAATGAAGTCCTAAATCTTCCTGCTTCTGTTTCTCCTGTTCAAATGCTTCTCTCACAAAACCGAGCATTGGAACCTGCCTCATACTCGCCGGAGTCTTCGTTGTATTTACATTGAAATAACAGCCGCTTTTACTTCCCTCAGTTCTGTGGTCATAATATACAAGAGTATGATTAACATCAATCATTCCACTTTCCATATCAATATCACACCATCTCAATCCAGTTACTTCCCCCACACGAAGTCCAGTTCCTATCATTACTGCAAAGACCGGATACCAGTGTTCATATGCAGGGTGGGTTTTCAGGAAATTCAGAAATAGCTCCTGCTCCGGTTTCGTCAACGCTCTACGCTTTTCCGACTGAAAACAATGTGCTTTTTTCAATTCTCTCAACACATTATCTGACGGGTTATTTCTGATGAAGTCATCATCAACAGCAATCTGTAAAACCTGATGAAGAACCGTATGTATATTATCAATCGTTGAAGGCTTCAAATTTCTTTCATCAACAAGATAATTGTAGTATTTCTTAATATCTGATTTCTTCAGCGTTGATATTCTTTTACTTCCAATCACTGGTCGCACAAAGGTATTGTACATATATTTGTAATTTTCAAAGGTATTATTCTTCAGCCCTCTTTTCATATTTGCCCAAAGGTCAAATAATTCATCAATGGTTGTATATCGTGCTTCGGTCTTAATACCATCACATTTATCTTTCTGAATACGCTTCTCTTTTTCTCTCAGGTCATCCAAAGTTCTTGCGTAAACAAATCTTCTTTTCATCTGGCTGTCCTGCCAGCTAAATTGATAAGTACCGTCTTTTCTCTGAACCTCTCCGGTTTTCAGAACAACCCTTGATTTATCTTTTCTTTTTGTCGCCATTGTATCCTCCTAAATTCTAAACTGCTTATCTATATATTTGTCCAGTCGTTCCCTCACAATATGGATTTTGTTGCCTATCCATATTGCAAAGGGACAACCTGCTTGATTAGACAACTCACGCAACTTCGTTCTTCCTATACCGGAATATGCTGCGGCTTCTTCGATTGTCAACCACTTTCTTTCCCATATCGGTTCTTCAGCATTGCTTATGAGTTTTTCCTGATATGTTCTTACTTCGGCAAGTAAGCGTTCATCATCATTCAAGGAAAGTAAGTTTTTCAATGTATTCATCAAAAATCCTCCTCTTAATCATTCGACGATTTCCTATATGAAGAACAAATGGGCATTCTTCTTGGCTTGTTAGTTTTCTCAGTCTTTCTCTACCTATGCCAGAATATTCAACTGCTTCATCAATCGTCAAATTAGACTTATGCCATATCGGCACATCATATTTTTTTCGGATAATCTTTTCTGTATCTGCCATTACGGAAGCACCTCCTTGTTTTTTTCTGCCCTTATGATAATTAAAAAATGGCGATGAGCCTATTATGCGAACCGACCCATCGCACATTTTACAAATCAGCTATATCGAATACGCATTATCAAGATATTCGTCCAGTTTTCTTCTTTTAATCAGTCGCTTACTTCCATTCCAAAGAACAAAAGGGCAAAACTCCGAGTCGGACATTTCTCTTAATTTTCTTGAGCCAATACCACAATAAGCTGCGGCTTCTTCTACTGTAAGATTGGACTTCTTCCAGATAGGAATAATGATTTTATTTTCTGTCATTGCTTCCCCTCTTTTCTTTCTTTGATGAATATCTGTCGGTAACAACATAATCCCAACCATCTCCATCACACTTATCACATCTGTCTTTTCGCTTTGCAAATGGGTCAAGTCGCCTTACAATATAGTCCGGATTGTGGATGTAATCATTCAGGCACTTCGGGCATAGGCAGCGAATATTTTCTTTCCCCTCCGGCTTGTAAACCCAAAGTCCAAAAGTCTTTTTCAAAGTTGCGTTTATCTGCCTGAAAAGTTTATCGTCATCTACCGTACCTATGTATTCACGCAAATCCTCTCTATTGACTGTCCGTATCTGCTCCAGAAGAACCATTGACGGTTTCTTCAGCCCAAACTCCTCGCCAAGAATAATGTGCGATGGCAAATATCTTTTCTTGATTACACTTGTAACCGCTGCAACAATAATCGTTGGGGCATTCTGGTTATAATCGTCTGCCTGAACGACAAGCACCGGACGCTCTCCGCTTTGTACTGAACCACTGTTATCTCCAAAGTCATAGTAGAATAAATCCCCACGACAAATCATTTTTTCTTTCATATACATAACCTCACAAGAATCAAATTTTTAAAGTGTCATTCGTATCCGGAATGAAATAACCCCTTCACTCATTTGGACAAAGGGGTATGAAATGCACACCCAAAATCAGAGATTTTCATAAAATTTGATAAAGTTTTTCTTTGCCGCAGCAATAGACTTATCTACGGAGCTGTAATATACGCCCTCCTGCTTTGCAATCGCTCTGGAACTCAGACCGCAGCACACATTCTTCATAAGGCGTTCCCTTTGAAGTGGCTGCAACATTGAAAGTGCTATCCTTGCTTTCCTGATTTCACACTGACGCAATTCTTCTCTTTCCAGTTCAAGCCTTTCTTCCTCTGCTCTTTCAAACGGGTCGTCAAACATAATGGCAAGTTCTTTATGGAACTGTGAGGACATTTCATCGTCATATCCATAGCAGTCAAGTGTGCGACTGCTTCTTTTTGCATACTTGTCCTCATTTCGGTTTGCATCGTCAATTACCTCTCCCTGTGCAATGGAAAGATGAACAAACGGAGAATATCTTTCTATAACAAGGGGATACTTCTCCCAAAGCTCTTTTACCGATAATTCCGTAATAATCGCCCATCTTTCAGCTCCGATATAACCGTTATATTCGTATTTAAGATTTATCAGTTTACAATCCTTTACAAATAATTCTTCTTGTTCTGTTAATGTAAGTTTGTTTTTCATTTTCGTAATCTCCTTTGAATTTTGAAAAATTGATAAGTTTCAAAATTCGGAGATTACGGGTACTCAGCTATCTGGCACTGCCATACGTTATAAAACATAAAAGTCCTTTCCCAAGTAAGGGAAAAGACCTAATACTGCACGAAGCATAATCGAATAAAACAGCAACAAAAAAGCACCGTCGAATCTGGACAGCAAAGAATACTTCTATTCTTCACTTATCCGGCTTCGTACGGTGCTTGGTAGTTTAGCAAATAAATTGCTTATCTCCGCTTACTCGATTAGAAATCGTTTCGATATTTACTTGTAATCTTCATCGCCTGCAATTCCTGCCATATCCGTTCCTACGGATTCTGCGGAAGTAAGCGAGATTTAAGATGTGGACATTCTTGCATTTCTGACACTTCACACTCAAATGTCCGGTTGCGTCTGAAAATACTCTTTGTATCCTGAACCCGCAAGTCGGGCAGAGAATATCACGCTCTTTCAGACTTTCTGCTTCTACTCTTGACAGAAGCAATCTCTTTTGTATTTCAGGTGCTACCTGAGTCTGTAACCTCATTGTGAAACACCTCCCAGATTTAACTCATTGGAAATGTACTCAAGGATATTGTGATACTCAAATAGTCCCATATCTCTCAATCTGATAACCAAGGCTGTATAAGATACTCCGATATAAGCTGCCATTCTGCGGATAACTGCTTTATCCTTTGAAGTAATGGTATTATCGCCATAAACTTTTATCGGATTTGACTGATTATATTTCGCCAAGGCATTTTCAATAATTCTTCTCGGCATAAGAAGCGAAGCTCCCATTGTATCTGCCTGCCACTCAACAGACGCAAACATCTGAGCCAGTTCCTCTTTGGAATAACTACGCTCACTGTCATACTCTGCATGAAAGCGTCCTTCACTCGGCATTGCATACATCTTACTCAAGATATGATGTGACGCTTCGTGTGCCATTGTAAACCTGCGACGTCCCTGCTCCTTTTCAGCAAGAAGAAATTTATCAAGTACGATGGTATCTTTCGGGAAAACAAAGGGAATAATTTTTCCGTCCTGATGTACCAGCAGTGGTGTTGCTCCATCTGCTAGAAAACCAATCCTGCCTGCATCATCTTCTGCGAAAGAAGCGTATTCAATTCGTAACATAAGAAATTCTGTAATGAAATGTTCTATGTCGATGGATTGAATCACTCGATTGCTAAACTTATTAGCATAAGCTGTTATCAAGCCTTCGCTGATTTCTTCCAACTCGGCTCTTGACATATAAATACTCAAGTTGTGTCCACCTCCGACTCCACCTTGTCCGGCGGTGCAACTCCTCCGGCAAAGTTCTGTTGTATTTCCGCACTATCCAAATTGATTAGATAGCGAATTCCTTCAAGTGTTCTCATTCGTCTGTCCTCTGTTATAGTTCTTTGATGATGTGACAAGCCACACCCTGAATGCAGCACTCATCTACAATGATGTCTTTCATCTTCTTATTTTCCGGGTGGAGAATGATTTTCTTATTCTCATCATCTCGGAAGTAGCGTTTCAATGTATTCTGATTATCCACAAGGGCAACTACTATATCGCCCTCATTGGCTTCTACCTGCTTTTTGACAACCACAAGGTCGCCGTCATCAATCCCTGCTTCAATCATAGACTGACCGCTTGCTCTTAATATAAAGAAATCTCCTTTGCCGAAAATAGCAGTAGGAAGTGATACATATTCTTCAATATTTTCTTCCTCATACTGAGGACTGCCACAAGGAATAGAACCTACAATCGGTGTCTGTGTCTGTTCGCCACTGTACTTACGGGTCACATTGGTACTAATCTCCTGCCCGTCGTACTCAATCATATTCTTCTCAGCCATCTCTACCAAGTATTTGTATGCTGTACCTCTGGCAATGCCAACCGCTTCAGCAATCTTTGTAGTCGATGGGGATTGTCTGTTTTGCAGGTAATAATCCTCAATATACTTTTTTATCTCACTCATAAGTTCAGGACTCTTGCTTCTCATACCTGCACCTCGCTTTCTTTTCTATCGGAAGCAGTTTGCTTTCGATAGTTTTATTATACCTGATACGAAAAATTTTTCAAGTAGGTTTTTCGCAAAAGAAAAGAGGTGTCGCAATTTGCTAACACCTCAAAATTTCTTTGCTTGCACTGAAATCATTAACTCCAATGGCTTACTATTTTTCTCTATCCTCATCTTTTCTTATACAATACAAGTTCCGGATTCTTACCGTCTTCTTCATAAGTGCAAATAAGAATAAAATCCATATCTGCAACAACGCCGAAACATCTATCGCCGCCGTATTCACATTCAAGCTGATTGCCCAGATATGTCTTTGCCTCATTCAAAAACTTAGCCGCTTGCCCATTCGGAAGCCGGTACTCAAGATTCACATACTTTCCCACAAGGGTATTCAGTTTTTCCACCTTTGGCATTCCGTCAACATTCAATTCGTTAATTTCATTGATTAACTTTTTCTTGAATTCTTCAAACTGACCGTTATCACTAAGCTCATCATATTTCTTCCAGTAATCCAAAGTAGGAAGCAGCTCTTTCATATAAGAACGGGCTTGTTCCTCCGTGAAATTCTCGCTTACCATATTCTTAACACAAACTTCAATCAAATCGTCCATATCATTGTAAGTATATGTTCCATCGGCATAACACCACTTACAATAGTCCTCGTTGAAAGAACCGTCGTGATTGTGTCCGATAATATCATCATCTTCAAGCGGCATTCCGCAGCATTGACAAATAAGCTTTCTCGGTGAGCCTAAAAGTGTATTTATGGAAACATCTAATACTTTTGACAGCAATTTCAATGTTTCCGTATTCGGAACTGTTTCTCCGTTTTCCCAACGTGAAACTGCCTGACGACTTACAAAAACTTTTTCTGCAAGCTCATCCTGCGACATTCCCTTTTGAGTGCGAAGTTCAAGTATAACCTGTTTTGTATCCATTATGCAGTACCTCCCTTACACCTTTATTATAGTCTCACGCATTATCTCAAACAAGCAACTCGCAGTTGCTGTCCTTATTACTCAGCTTTTTCGTTCACGGCTAACAAATTTTCACAATAATAGTTTGGGTCGGTTGTATCCGCAGACGGATAAACTTCAAACTCCACGCCCTCGGCATATTCATACTGCGAGCTTTTCAAGAAGATTCTGCCGTTTCTTGACATCGTATGCTTTGGAGTGTTAGATTTCCTGTTCTTTGTTTTCTTTTTGCTGCATACCCTCATCGGCTTGTGCAATCATCTGCCTGTACTGTTCTTTCACACTTTCCGGTGCAAGTATTTGTACCTTGCCATTAAAGCCAAACACCCAACCAAAAAAGGTCGGACTGGCTGATACTTCGGTCTGTACTCTGAAAGAAGTCATATCATACGCAAGGGTTGTCACATCTTCTCCAAAACGGTCAACCATTGTTTTCATCAAGCTGTTATCACACCGTAAATCCACAAGAACTTTCTCGCCTGAGAACATAAAGAAAACTTCCTTTGTGTAATTCTCAATATCAAAATCATCCGGCATAGGAATAATATCTTTATCCAATATCTCCGGCTTGGAAGCAATACGGTCTACCCTGAAATTGATAACCTTGCTTTTCTTCTCTGAATATCCGAGAACATAATAATAGTCCCCACACCAGAGAAGTTTATACGGGCTGAGCTTATACACTTCGCCCTTGTTCTTCAGAACCTTTTTCTTTAATCCAGTATAATCATAATACTGAAAAGAAATCTGTTTACCTGTATTGATGGCATCGTTTATAGCGTCAATGATATAATATATCTGCTCATTATCCGGCTTAATTCGATTGACCACATAGTTATTACGCTTCAACTTTGCCACCTGCCCCGGACTGGTCATCGTATGTATCTTCTCAATCAGCGTTTTGCTTTTCTTCTTTGTAATAAACTTCGATGACTCCACTGCATCTATCAGCAGTTTCAGTTCCGGCAATTCAAACTTACGACTGGCTACAAAGTATTTGCTCTGAGTAGAATGGATAGTAACAATATCCATTCCAAACTCCTGAAGTGCAGCAATATCTTTTGTGACCGTCGTTCTATGTGCAGATATTCCGTATTCATCATTCAATATATTGATTAGCTGCGTCGTCGAAAGCGGATGTTCCTCGTCCGTTCGTTCCTCTAATATTTTCTTTAAGTATAATATTCTCGGCTTTGTTTCCATTGTTTGCCCTTTCCAAGCTATTACTCATATAGTCCTTTGAACATTTCTCCCTGTATCACGCTGATTTGTTCAGTCGGAATTACTGTTTCATCCTGCATAATCAGTTTGCGTTCAAATTCATCAATCTTTTTCACTATGCCGGAATGCGTGAGATATGCTCCTCCGGATTTTTTATCATCAGGTACGAAATAAGTTATTGATATTTCCTGTTCTGTGCCGATATTATCTCTAATCATATTTAATTGGTCATTTAATTTCATAATGACTTCATCGCTTAACTCTAACCGTTCATCTGTTAGCCTTGCAGTCTCTTTAATGGCTGCATCGTGTCCTGTAAGTGCCGCAAAAGGTGCAAACTGTGCTGCTCTGTCGTGAAGTGACATACGAGGATGGTTCTTCGATGTCGGATTCGGCAGATTGATTATATCGTCATAGGAATGTTCATCCATCTGTTACAGCACCTCCTTTGCTCGACAAACTTGAATTTATAGTCCTCTCAAAACCAATTTGCTTTTTCTTCTCGAAATACGGGAATATCACTATCTCGATATGGATTGTAATTATGAAGATTGCAACCAAACTCTTTTAATGATTTTATTTTGTTATCCTGTGTCCATACAATTAAAGATATTCCGTCAAATTCTTCAACATTTCCATTATTCATTTTGCTTTTAAAATACCACTCCACGATTGTTTGATTGCCTTGATGAAAAAATTGCTTAATCTCCCAGACAAGAACACTTCCGCGTGTATTCCATTCGTCAAACCAGTGCTTTACCGTTTTGCGGTTTTCATATTTAGGACTCCAACTCTCAGTATATACAACATCATCTGTAAAAATATTGTCAATTCCTAAATCTGCTTTCTTAATCCACATATCAAACCATAATCGGATAATTTTTTCTCTCTCGTTCATAAAGTACCTCCATAACTTTCGATTTTTCGTTCTCAGCGACTTCCCAATAAATGGGAATTTTATAACTTATCAATCCCAATATAATATTATCATATGGTCTATCTTCTTGCGGTCAGTCAACTCTATAATATGAGGATTATTCTCTTCCTGAGCTATAATCCATACTTTATAGTTTCCACATTCATCACTATCTCCAACAAAAGAAATATTACTTGGTTCAGCAACACCACTTTTTTCAATATATCTCTCTATTTGGGAAATAGGTAAAACTGTGTCAATCCAAAGAGCATCGGCGTATGTTGATTTTTCTCCTTTACTATTTGTGATTTCATAGCCATAAGTAGATACATAAATTACACTATCTGAGTCAGCAGACTTAATCTGTGCTACAAAGTTTTGTAAAGGATTAATATCTTCTTCGTCTAAACAAAAACTATTATAATCCTTACTTTTTTTATCAAAGTAATTATCAAATCCCATCAGAACATCATCATTCAAATCAAATTTTCTTGAATTAAAAACTATTTCTAATATGCCCATATTTTATTCCTCAAATTTCAGTTTGTTTAAGCCTTATGACCGCCGATTTGCTCGTTTCGGTCTTTGGCGGTTGCACCTTCTTCAAGGTTCATTCCCTTCAACACAGCATTCTTGCCAAACTTCTTTTTGATACTCAGCATTGCTTCTTGCATACGCCTTTCCCGTTCTAATTTTTCTTCTTCCTCCGCCTGCTTCTTCCTCTGTGCTTCGTAATCGGTAAAGAGGTCGAGTTGCTGGTATTCATCTTCCTGCTTGACGGATTTTTCATCAACAAGTTTATTCGCTGTGATTGTTATTCTGCGTACAAGCAAATGCTCGTCAACTATCCTGTCATACAAGTCCATCACGGCGTTGGTAATCAATCGAGTAGAGGAAGTCTTTTTCTCAAGATTCGCTGTTCCGTGTGCGTGCTTTGGAACTTTGCGTCCATATCGGTCAATCGTAACCTCGCCTTTGTATTGATATTTTAGGTTCGGATTACTTAAATTCTCAATATCATAGCCGATTGTCAACACAAGCTGGTCAGTTACAAGTCCTTTATCCACCAAATCAAGCACCATTTGGTCGGTCATTTCTTTTACAATCAACTTTGCCTTTTCGTAATCATACGGGCAGTGAAGTACCTGTCCTGAACATACACTATTGGTTTCCGGCTTATAGGCTTTGACCTGCTCCATCGTACAAGGTTCATATCCCCAAGCATGGTCAATTAGCAATTCCGCATTGATACCGAACAGCTTGTACAGCAATTCCTCGTTATACAGTTCATTCGGCTTTCCGATAGAACATCTTGCAATATCGCCCATTGTATAAAGTCCGTGTTCCTCTAACTTCTTCGCATAACCATTTCCGACTCTCCAGAAATCGGTTATCGGGCGATGACTCCACAATTTCCGGCGATATGACATTTCATCCAATTCAGCTATTCGCACACCGTCCTTGTCCGGCTCAATATGCTTTGCCACGATATCCATCGCAATTTTACACAAGTACATATTCGTGCCGATTCCGGCTGTTGCTGTGATTCCTGTTGTTTTCAAAACATCCTGTATCATCGTCATGGCAAGTTCCCTTGCAGTCATCTGATAGGTGTTCAGATAATTTGTTGCATCTATGAATACTTCATCAATCGAGTAAGGGAATATATCTTCCGGAGCAATGTATTTCAAGTAAACACTGTAAATCTTAGTGCTATACTCCAGATAGTATGCCATACGAGGTGGTGCAACGATATAATCAATCTCCAATGCTGGATTCGCATTTAATTCTGTACTGTCATCAGATGAACCAGTAAATGTACGATTTGGTGCTTTCCATCTTCGGTTGTTATTAGCTTCTTTTACCTTTTGCACGACTTCAAACAAGCGTGGTCTGCCGGGTATCCCATAACTTTTTAATGACGGAGATACCGCAAGGCAGATGGTTTTCTCTGTCCTGCTTTTATCTGCAACCACAAGATTTGTTGTCAAAGGGTCACGATTTCGCTCTTTACACTCCACAGAAGCATAGAATGATTTGAGGTCAATTGCGATATAGGTCTTTTGCTTTGCCATCATTCTATGCTCCCTTCTAAAATTCCTTCGAGTAAATTATGCTATCGTTAGTGTCAATCCTCGGTATAAAAACCATCCAATACATATGTTGTGACTGGTGTTATATACAATTCATATTTAATAACCAGTCTGATTAAATCATTTCCGTCAATCAATGTTATCGGCGTACCTTCTCTCGCAGCCTCTCTTGCCTTATTGGTAAATCGGCTATTAGTAATAAATACTCCATAATCGGCTTGATATTTGTTCATTGCCCCAAGAAATTGATTGATATCCGGCTCACTCACTGGATTTGAATTAAATCTTTTACACTGAATAACCACTCTGGTTGTTCTAAAATCATCGGCATCTACGTGATATCCATAGCCATCAATACCACCATCATTTGACACCTGAACGCCTTTGTTGGTAAACTCCACTCCCATCTTTGTAAGAAGTGCTCGTGAAAATTGTTCAAACTTTGCTGGAGACATATTTGCGATTGCACTCTGAAGTTTTACCTTGAAATCATCTAACAATTCGTCATCTGTGGATTCATTCTCCTCATCTTCAACCTCCAGTGTTTCTACTGGCTTGTTTTTCGATTTGTTCTTAGTCGAATGTTCCTCCCAATAGCTTCGTGCCTTATCCCTTACTTCTGTCTTAACATCAAAATCTGTTAAATCTACATTTGCTCCATCTTGAGTAAGTGTAATCTTTGGATTGAATTTCACATAAGATATGAGTCCGACATAACTAAGCTCTTTAATAGCAAAATTAAACTTAAAATCAAATTTTTTGTAATGATTTCCTGTTTTATTAGATGTATATAGTTTCTGTTCAAATTCAGCAATATGCTCATCTAACTCACTAATTCTGTCTCTAATTTCAGAACGCTCTAACTGTCCACCTGCTTCCTGAAGGACTTGAAGGATTGGTTTAATAAGATATGATACTTGTTCTTCTGTATTTAAATCGTCATAAAACATATTTACATTTACACCTCTCATTTACTGTGCATACTTCTTGAAATTCTCTGCCTGCTCAAGAACTTCCTTGTAAACATCATCAATGGTTACTGGCGGATAGCCGAACTCATCAAGCAGCAATATCAAATCCACTTGCAAGTTTGCCTTAATATCATCACGGGCAGACCAATCGGTATAGCGTGACTTATCATCAACAATCAGCTTTATCCTTTTGGAAAGTTCAATCATTTTATCGTCCGGATATTCAAACTCAAACTTCTTGGAAACTGCTTTCAAAATATCATAGAAAGCCTTTTCTTCATAATCTATTCCCATATTCTTGAAGGAGTTCTTTTCTGTTTTCAGTTCAGACAACAACTGTGCAAGCTGCTCCGCAACATCATCAAGGACTTCATTGGCATACGCTTCATCACGACGTCGGTTATTATACTCATCAACAACTTTCTTGAGTCTGTCTGCAAATTCCACACCCATAATTTTATTAACTTTCTTAAACTCGTCAATCGCCTGAGAAAGAAGTCTTTGAAGTATCTTGATTTTCGTATTCGGCAACTGAATAGCATTTATCTTATCCATATACTCATCGCTGAAAATATCAACCGATATATGTTTTCCGGTTTCAAACAATTCCTCAATGCCATCAGACTGAATTGCACCCTCAAGCATTTTGCGGACATGAGCGTTCATCTGCTCAATATCCGGTGCATCGCCTTTTGTCAACTTGAAAAGGATAGAACGGACAGCACAATAAAAATGGATATAATCCTTATCTTCATCGGAGAATTTCTCACTTGAACTACAAAGGTTAAATGCCTGTTTCATTCTCTTGACTGCTGCCATAAATCTTCTTTCCAGTTCTTCAGACAACTGCACATACTCAACCGCACGGTTCAGGCAGGCAAGCTGTTCGGTAGGCGAACCATTGAAGAAATCACTACTGTTAAAGTTATGGAACATCTGACCGAGAACTTCTAACTGGTCTTTTACAATCGTGATGGACTGCTCAACACCTTCAAATTCTTCACTCTCAAAATTCGTATATTTCTTGAGGGCGGTATTCATATTTTTCTTGATACCTATGTAGTCAACAATCAAACCTTTATCCTTGCCCTCGCATACACGATTTACACGGGAAATCGTCTGAATAAGGGTATGCTGCTGAATAGGCTTATCAATGTAAATCGTATCAAGCTCCGGCACATCAAAACCAGTCAGCCACATATCTACAACAATGGCAATCTTAAAGTTCGATTTCGGGTTCTTGAACTGACGGTCAAATTCTTTCCTGTCCTCTTTTGTGCCAAGCATATCAAATAGGTCTTTTTCATCATCTTTATTACGAGTCATAACCAACTTGATTTTTTCCATTGGCTTCAACTCTTTTTTATCTTTTTCGCTCAGAACAACACCGTCATCACAAATTTTCTTTTCTGTCCATTCCGGTCTGAGTTCCTTTACTATCTTATAGAAATCGTATGCTATGTTTCGGTTGGAACATACAAACATTGCTTTGCCTGCTACGGTTGCACCTTCTGCCACACGGGTTTCATAATGTTTGATAAAGTCCTCCGCAACAGCACGAAGTCTGTCAGGGTCGCCAATAATAACTTCCATTTTGGCAACTGCTTTCTGACTTTCTTCTACTTGATGTTCATTTGCTCCCTCAAGTTCACACTGAGCATAGTATTCTTCAATCTGTCTTACCTTGTCCTGATTGAGCATAACCTTAGCTGCACGACCATCGTAAACAAGATTAACTGTAATACCGTCCTTAACAGCTTCCGTCATTGTATATGCATCTACAACACCACCAAAAACTTCGATTGTTCCATCAACCGGAGTTCCGGTAAATCCTACATAAGTTGCATTTGGCAAAGAATCGTGCAGATACTTGGCAAATCCATAGGTTTTCTGAACACCGGACTCTGTAATCTTAACCTTTTGGTCGAGATTGATTTGGCTTCTGTGTGCTTCATCAGAAATACAAATAACATTTGTTCTGTCCGTAAGAAGTTGCAAATCCTCTGTAAATTTCTGAATGGTAGTCAGATAAACACCGCCACTTTCTCGTCCCTGCAGCTCCTCACGAAGTTTCTCACGGGACTCAATGCTTACAACGGTTTCATCTCCGATATATTTCTTTGAACCGACAAACTGCTTGGAAAGCTGGTCGTCAAGGTCTGTTCTGTCTGTAATAATGAGAATAGTCGGGGAAGAAAAGTATTTGCTTTTCATCAACATACGGGTAAGGAACAGCATTGTATAACTCTTGCCACACCCTGTCGCTCCGAAGTATGTACCACCTTTACCATCTCCTTCAGGGCGAAGATGAGCCTTGATATTCTCATACAATTTATTTGCCGCAAAGAACTGTGGATAACGGCACACTATCTTCAAATCCTTATCTGAGTTATCCGGAAAATAAATAAAATCTTTGATAACTTCAAGCAAACGGTCTTTTCGGAAAAGTCCCTTTATCATTGTTACAAGAGAATTGATACCGTCCAGTTCTTTATCGTCTGAATTTATCTTCCTCCACGCATAGAAGAAATCATACGGGCTGAAGAAAGAACCGTATTTATTATTTGCTCCGTCACTGATAACAACAAACGCATTATATTTGAAAATCTCCGGAATATCTCTACGGTAACGGATTGTAAGCTGCTTATATGCGTCCATTATGGTTGTATTTTCTTGTACCGCACTCTTAAATTCAAGAACAACGACAGGAATACCATTTACAAACACAATGCCATCAGGAATACGCAACTGATTATTTACGCCTTCAATTTCAAACTGATTAACCGCTTTGAAAATATTGTTTTCGGGAGTGTCGAAATCAATAAGTTCAATATAAA
>ENA-UAED01000024-UAED01000024.1-human-gut-metagenome-genome-assembly--contig:-NODE-24-length-45006-cov-13.326711_pt1 | contig 45006 bp, 41 predicted proteins | sample MGYA00244278_ERZ654274 | MGnify/ENA primary metagenome ERZ654274 (study PRJEB26926, sample SAMN06165180) | human gut metagenome | biome: ENVO:00009003; feature: ENVO:2100002; material: ENVO:00002003...
TTATCGGGCTGTGTCCAGCAGACGCGCCAGCTTCTTCAGCCCGCGCCGGATGCTCTCCCACACGCGGCGGCGGTCAGCACCCTCGATCCGGGCAATCTCGGCCACCGTCATGCCCAGGTAAAACCGGGCGTAGATACGCCGGGCCTGGATGGCGGTCAGCTGCATAAGCGCGGCGTACACTTCCTCCCGCAGCTGCTTCTGCTCCAGGATTTCCTCCGGGGTGAGCGGCCGGTTGAGGGCATCGTTTTCAATGCCATCCCCCCGGTTCAAAGAATAATGAGCCTTATGCCGGAACTTCCGGCGTTCGTAGGCGGCATCGTCCTGTTCCTGGCCCCGGATCGCGGCCAGCACTTCCTCGGCCACATCCACAAAGACATCGGTTTTATACACATCGGGATACAGCTCCCGAAGATTGATCTTCTGCATTATGTACCTCCATTTCGATTCACGGGTTGACGGGTGAAGCGAAATGAAGGCGGTGGGCGACACCTTTCGGGGAAATTCCCGAAAAAACGACAAGCAAAAGCGCCAGCATCCGAAGGACGGCGGCTGGCGCTTTTGAAAGAGGTCTTATGATACTTGCTTACCAGCCCCGATAGTGCCTGCTCATAGGCAAATGGGGGTAGGTAAGGTGCTAGGCTTTTTTTGGCAGGTAGATTCCTGCCGGATTTTGTCGAAGCAGTCTCTGCTTCACGGCGGCTCCCTCCTAAAGCCGCCGTGATCTTTAGCCTGCGGTCGTCATTCCTTTGTTGAGGGCATAAGAAACGGCGGCCTTGATGTACTCAAAACCGCCGCAGTACCCTGAAAATCCATTTTGGGCGCACAAAGCTACCTGCCCTGCAACGGTTTTTTTCTTTCCCCGCCTGGCGGGGCAGGATAGCTTGGCATATTCAGTTTAGTCTTGCTCCTGTGCGGCTGCCTCTTTCAGCCGCGAAAAGCTCTCGCCACTGATGATGTGTTCAATCCGGCAGGCGTCGGCCTCCGCTGTTTTGGGGTCAACGCCTGCGGCGATGAGCTGCTCTGTAAAGAAGCAGTGTCGCTCGTAGATTTTTTCGGCGACCTCCCGGCCTATATCGGTTAGATGAAGAAAGTGATCCTCGTCCATCGTGAGGAAGCCACCATCCCGCAAAGTCGCCACCGCATGGCACACACTGGGTTTGGACACCTCCATGTGCCGGGCCACATCTACGGAACGAACCATACCGAGTTTCTTTTGGAGAACAAGGATGGTTTCCAGATAGTCCTCCCCGGACGCATGAAGTTTCATATTTACCTCCTAACAGTGGGGGTGTGATGCAAAGAAAGTTTCTAATACGCCAATACATTTTTGGGCTGTTTCAAAATCATAATTACATCGGATGATCTCAAAAAAACTTGTCACATACGCTTTCGATAACAGACAGCAAATATCTTCTGTGTAGCCGCTTTTTATTTTCATCAGCCGCCTATAAACGACTCCATCCATGTCGTTGTAAAATTCGCTGTAATAAGGCGCACATTTACAACGAACTACTATCTTGAAAACATCCAGATGAAGGTAAACGAATGCCAAACACGATTCAGGAATAAGCGAAGATACCGTGTCAGAGGGTGAAACGCTTAACATTTCCAGGAATCTTTTTGCATCAGGTTCCACAACAGCTTTGAGCAAGTCATCTTTTCCGTGAAATCGGTGATAAAATGCGCCCGTTGTTACACCTGCATGGCGACATATATCTTTTAGAGAAACGCCTTCATATCCGTCTTTCAGAAAATCACTCTTTGCACACTCCATCATTCTTAAAGTGGTTTCGTTTTTTAACATATCTTAGATTTATGCCAGGCTCCATCCGGCAGCATTCTTTCGGATATTCACAAAATCCTGGTAGATACCGGGCTGCCCCAAAAGTTCCTCATGGGTGCCCTGCTGCGCGATTTGGCCGTTGTTGATGACCAAAATTTGATCGGCATTCTGGATGGTGTTCAGCCGGTGGGCAATGACAAGCAGAGTTTTGCCTTTGACCAATTCAGAAATGGCTTCCTGGATGTAACTCTCGTTATCGGTATCTACGCTGGCAGTCGCCTCATCCAAAATAATGATGGGCGCGTCTTTCAGAATGCACCGGGCAATGGAAATCCGCTGTTTCTCACCGCCAGAGAGGGTTGCGCCACCTTCGCCCACCACCGTCTGGAACCCGTCAGGCAAGGCCATGATGAAATCATAGCAGCGGGCTTTCCTTGCTGCCTCGTAGACTTCTTCCTCTGTGGCGTCCGGCTTCCCCATACTGATATTGTTGTAGATTGTGTCCTGGAACAAATACACACGCTGAAATACCATACTGATTTGCTCCATCAGCTCCGACAGCGGAACATTACGAATGTCTACCCCTCTGACAGTCACACTGCCGGATTTCACATCCCACAGCCGAGCAAGCAGGTTCGCAATGGTGGACTTGCCTCCGCCGGAGGGCCCAACCAAAGCTGTCATGGAATTTTTCTTCATGTCAAAGCTGATGTGGTGCAGCACTTCTTTATCCTGATAAGCAAAGGTAACATCATGAAACTGCACTTCCGGCTGTCCCGGCTGTGCCTTGGCCGGAAGGTGCTGCTTGCCGGTATCGGGCAGTTCCGGTTCATCCAATACTGCCTCAATGCGGTCCAGTGCGGCGTTCATTACAGTCAGGCGGGATGCCTCTCCATAGAGCGCCTTCAGTGGGCCAAAAAGGTCAAATACAAACAGCAGGACGCCCAACACATAGGCCAGGGAGAGCGCACCGCTCTGTTCCAGCACAATAGCCAAACCGAAGATTGCCGCAATGCCAATCCCGTAGAGAATATTCAGGCCCACAGTCCACGGCGTCATTTTCCGCTCAAATGCAAGAGATGTATTTCTGGATCGTTTGAAATTTCCGGTCAGTTCCTCCGACTTTTCACCCAGCAGGTTATAGCTCTTGATAACGCCAATACCTTCCACAAAGGACAGAACCGCGTCCGTCAGCCGTTCGCTTTGCTCCTGGCGGCCTGCCGCTTCCCGCAGGGAGACTTTGTTCATTCCCTTGGATACCAGCCACGCCAAAACGGTCACCGCCGCAGCAATCAAACCGAGCTGCCAGTTCAGATAAAACATAAAAGCCAGGAGAACCAAAGAGGACAGCAAATAACTCATCATATTGCCCAGCGTACTCATGGCGACTTCTTCAATAAAAACCATATCGGTGCTGAGGACAGAACTGATCTTGCCGATGTTCCCCGATGTAAAATAACCCATTGGCAGTTTTCGCAGATGGCCGCCCAGTTCCATGCGCTTATCCGCAAACATCAAATACCCTGCTGCGCTTTGCAGACTGTCACTGAGATAGTGAACAAGCATCTGCACCAGTACCGCGGCAACAAGGCCGATCCCTACATATAAGCAGGTCTGCCCGGTCAGTGTTCCGGCCGCAAATCCGCTCAGCACCACAAAGGCCAGAAAAATCGGCATCTTAGATAGGATAGACTCCAAAAACGCGCAAACAAATGCGCCCTGGATGCGCCCCTTATAGCGGCCGGAGAGTTTCAAAATCCTCGAAAACAGTGCAAACATTTATTTCCCCTCCTTTGCAGTATGTACTTTCCATTCGGCGCTGTCCTGTGCCGCCTTCCACAATTTTTGATATTCCGGGCAGGACTGGATCAGCTCCTGATGCTTGCCTGTTGCCACCAGCTTCCCGTGATCCATGACGCAGATCTGATCGGCGTTCATAATGGCAGGCAGCTTATGGGCGATGACGATTAAGGTTTTGCCCTTCACCAGTTCCGCAATGGCTGCTTCCATTTTTTCCTCATTCTCGGGGTCAGCGTAGGCGGTCGCCTCGTCAAGCACGACAATGGGGGCATCTTTTAATATTGCGCGCGCCAAAGAAATACGCTGACGCTGGCCGCCGGAGAGCATTTTCCCGGCATCGCCCGCCATAGAACGAATGCCCTGAGGCAGTTTCTCCAGGAACTCCATACATTGGGCCTTTTTTGCCGCCTCCAGGACTTCTTCATCTGTTGCGTTCAGCCGGCCGAGCCGGATATTTTCCAGCAGAGAGGTGTTGAACAGGTATTGATCCTGCGCTACATAAGAAATGCGGCTGTTCAATGCCTCCAGACTCATATCGCATAGTTTCTGCCCGCCGATGGAGATACTGCCCTTTTGCGGGTCGTAATAGTGAATCAACAGTTTGGCGAGGGTACTCTTGCCGGAACCGGACTCACCCACAAGGGCCGTTTTCTGTCCGGCTCTTGCGGTAAAGGAAATGTCGTGGAGGACTTCATCCTCAACCATTGCAGGTTTCCCGTCGGGGCCAGGCTGCATTGTCTGATAGGCAAAAGTAACATGGTCATAGGTAACGGTGTCGTCTTTTCCATGAAACGCATCGCCAGTCTGCTGAAGTTCCGGCGCATCCAGGACTTGCTCCAACGCAGAAATCTTGTAGTTAAGCTGGGGCATGGTAGGCAGGAACCCAAGAGATTTGAGCAGCGGCATACCGATACTCAGGGAGAGGCATAACACCAAAATCAAATCCGGCAAAGCCGACCAGCCAGAGAGAACAAACCAGGCTCCCAGTGGCAGGGTAAGGATAATGGTGCAGGGCAGCAAGCTGCTGTAAATCGCCATCCACGGCCATGCTGCCTTATACCATGCCAAGGTGTAATCCCGATAATCGGACACATCCTTGCGGAACCGTTCATAGGAGTCAGCGTCTTTGTTAAATACCTTGACGACCTCCATCCCGTTGATGTACTCGATGATGGTATTGTTCATCTTCTGCCCGGCCATGTAGTAAGGCCCCATTTTCTTCATGCCGACAGAATACATCGTCATCATGGCAATCAGGCTGATGGGGATAGATGCCAGAGACAAGAGCGCCAGTTTCCAGTCCACAAAAAACATAGCTACATAGACCGCAATCGGGATCATCAGATTTGCGATCCCCTCCGGCATTGAGTGAGCCAAAAGAACCTCCAAACTGTCCACGTCATCCACAAACAGTTTTTTGACTGTGCCGGTGCCCTTATCCTCAATTACACCCAGCGGCAGCTTTTCAAATCGCTTTTGCAACGCAGTCCGCAGGCGGAGCAGGGTATCATAAGCTGCCTTATGTGAGATGTTCAGCCCCCAGCCATAGAGAATAGCTTGCAGCACCAGGCATACCAGCACCAATACCACTCGCAGGATGATAAAAGAAGCATCGATTGCCTCCCCCATGACTAACGGCGCGATTACCTGATAAGCCAGCACAAAGGGAAGAACCCCCATCAGAACGCTGACCAATACCACCGCCGTGGCCGCATAGAGCCCCTTTTTATGAGGCCCTGCGTACTCAAATACTTTTTGAAACATAAGTCTTACCTCCCATCAGTTAAAATACTTCTCAGAAAGGCTTTTCAAAATCTCAGGTGAAAGCCTGTGATTTTGGATAGCTCCATGATCATCCAACTGAACCACCTCCGTACAGGTGCGGACAATGAACTCAAAATCATGGGATACCACAAAAACAATCACCCCGGAATTTGAAAGCTGTTCAATCAGATTGCTGACGCGCACCATCGAATCATAATCTAACCCACTGGTAGGCTCGTCGAAGTAAATCACCGGGCTGTCCTTTACGATAGCGGCGCCGATGGTGACCCGTTGCTTTTGACCACCTGAGAGAGAAGCCGGGTGACGCTCCCGATATTCTGAAAGCTCCAAAGCATCCAATGTGGCGTCCACTTTTTCTTTGCAATCGTCCTTTATTCCAAGAGACAGTTCTTCTTCCACGCTGCTGGCAAAGAGCTGATAGTCTGTATCCTGCATTACCAGGTAAGACAGAGCGCGCCGCCTACGGGGTGTGAGTTTCTTTCCGTCAAAGCTGATTTCCCCTTGCTGCTGTTTTAATAGGCCGGTCAAAATCGACAAAAGCGTTGTCTTTCCTGCGCCATTGTGACCGAGAATCCCAATGACATCTCCTGCATGGGCTTCAAAGCTGACATTCTGGAATACATCAGGCCCTTTCTTATAAGAGAATGCCAAGTCCTGCACCGCCAACAGGTGCTTCCCATCGGAAAAGCGTTCCTTTTCGTGATAGTTTTTCGCATCTCGTTCCGGATACGCTGTCCGCAGGCCATAGGAGATGCGCGTTTTCTCAGGCAGCGTGCAAAACTGTTCTCTGGTAAATTCTCGTTCAACCTTTCCATCCTGAATGAGAAACACCCGGTCAATCAAGTCCCGCAGATAATAGAAGCGATGTTCTACCACAAAGATGGTATATCCGTCCTGCTTCAATTTTCCCATGATTTCGGCCAACCGTTTGGTAGCCGCATAATCCAGATTGGCGGATGGCTCATCGAAAATGTAGACCTTGGGTGAGAGAGCATAAACCGAGCCAATGGCAATCTGTTGTTTTTCCCCGCTGGACAGGGCAAAAATGCTCCTGTTCAGGTAGTCCACCAATTCCAAATCTTTGGCCGCCTTTGCGATCCGTTCAATCGTTTCTTCACGAGGAAGGCCCATGTTTTCACATCCAAAGGCCAGTTCCCTGGTAGTGTCTGTCATAAAAAACTGGGAGCGCGGGTCCTGGAATACAGTTCCTACTTGCCCGGCCAGTTGTGATGGTTTCATCTCCAGGAGTGAGTGCCCATCCATCACAAGATCACCCTGGATTTCTCCGGGGTAAAAGTGCGGGATCAGGCCATTAAGCGAACGGATCAGTGTTGTCTTGCCGCAGCCGCTTCGTCCGGTCAGAAGGATAAACTCGCCGGTTTCTACGGTCATATCAATGCCACGGAGGGTATAATCCTGGCTTTCTTCATAGCGAAAGCTGAAATTCTGAAATGAGATCATCGTCATACCCTCCACAAAATGATTTCCCCGATTTTGGTCTGGTCAATAAGGAGAAGCCCAGCCAAAAAGAGAATGCCCAGCAGAGATACCACGATTTCCGGCAACGCAAAGCTAATCGGACGCAACGCATATCGTTTGCATTCCAGTTCCAGACCGCGTGTTGTGCCGGATGCCGCCAGTTCATCCGTGACCTTCAGGCACCGCATCAGCAGCGGTATCAAAATATACTCTATCGTTGCTAACGGATGGGATACCCGTTTCCAAAGAGTATCACTGATACCGCGAATATCCATCGTGCAGCGGATTTGCCGGTATTCAATCCGCAATGTAGGGATATAGCGGAACATGACTACAAGAGGGATTGTGACCGCCTGTGGCAGCCGCATCCTTTGGAGCGCCACCATCAGGTCATCCATGTAGGTGGTCCGCAATATCCAGAGTCCCATCATCACGATGGGGATCAATTTCAGGACCGTAACGCCAAACACGCTCATAATCACGCTCAAAACCGGCACCTGCACATAACGGAGCAGAGCGTTAAGATAGGCTACAATGATATAGGTCACTATCATTTTCACAGCCCATTTCCCGCCATTGCCTAAAGCGATAAACGCCCCATAAACCAGCATGAGCGCAAGGCTGACAACTTCTCCGGCCAAGAAGTAACTGACAAAACCGATGCACACCAGGAGAAGGATTTTGCAGCGTGGGTCCAGGAGCGCAGACCCATGAAGGGGCTGCCGCTCGATGATTTGTTTGATTTGTGCTTCTTCCATTCCAATGCCTCCCTATAAAATCAAAGCGCGGGACCACATTCAGCCCCGCGCTCTGAAATCAGGCAGCCCGCTTGCCTGCGTTTGTCTGATACATTTTCAGGGGGCTGATCCTGTTATTTTACTGAAACGAGTCCAGCCTTGATAAAGTGCTTCTTCAACGCTTTCTGTCCGATCAGCCCGCCAATCAGTCCTCCAACCAGACCGGCCGCAACAATGACGACCAACATGGGAACGGAAGTAATGTTCAGCATTCCATCGATGTACTCCTGCGCGATGTTGTTCTTCTCCATAGCCCCGACAAAGGCGCTCTGAAGAAATTTGATGGGGCAGATCGCGCTGAAAGCGAAAATGGCGCTGAACAACGCATAGGCTGCCATCATGGATTTCATCGTAATATCTTTCCGGCCCATAACCAGGAAATCGCAGATTACACCGCCAATGACAAGGCCAATCGGAATAAACCAGAATGCGCCTACCAGCAGGAACAGAATCGCCTGAATTGCGGCACAGATGGTGAACACGCCTTTCTTCGGCACCTTGGCCAGAAGGAGCATCATCACGATGCCGTTAGGTATAGCAACAACGGACGGATAAAACACATTGGTCACCGGGCCAGCCACGCTCATAATGGTGCTGATAATCATGCAGATGATCCACATGAGGGCTGTCAGGACGCCGATGAGAATAAAGTCTTTCGCATTCAACTTTTGTTTCATGCTCATGCCTCCTCACTTTGTTGGAAAATAAAAATGTGATGTAGTTAGCAATATCTAACCACATCACATAGAATATCAGTTATCGCAGACTAATCCAACCCAAAACCTGCCCGTTTTGACCCAAAAACAGTCAGCCTTTATTTTTTGTGTTATCGAACCGGCTTTCCCGGTAATTTTTTGGTGCTACGCCATATCTTTTTTTAAAGGCAGCCGCAAAATTACTGGCCTTCCCATATCCAACGATCGCAGCAACCTCGCTTACATTCCAGTCTCCTTCTAAAAGCAACTGTGCCGCCTGTGCCAGACGCTGTTCAATCACATATTGATGGATCGGCATACCGTAGAACGATGAGAACCCGCGTGTCAGTTTCGTCATGCTCAAGTGTACCATACGGGATAATTCTTCGCAGGAAGGGGCGAATGCGAGCTGGCTGTCTATAATTCGCTTGGCTTCCATAATGGCAGTTCGCTCAGTCCGGGACATAGAAATGTTTTTACCCATTAAGATGTCCAGTTCCAGCACTTCACCCAAATAAATCGACAGCAGTTCCAGCAGTTTTCCATCCAGGTACAAATATCCCAGCCCGCCACGATATTGTGTGAAACGGCTTGTCTCGGCTAAAATCTGTTCCATAACGGGCGTCACTGGAACTTTTGAAATCCCGTTCAAAAGTTTTTTCTCATAGGCAGTTACTTCCTGTCCGTCAAAATAATCCGATAGGAGTTGAGAAAAATAGGGAATTGGAATTTTGATGCTCTTGAATGAGAAATTGCTATCCTTTTTGTAGCAAATATATTCTGTTCCTCCGTGACCGGCATAAATACAAGACTCATTTTTTTGAATCGTCACAGAACGCCGTTCATCCATGATACCCCAGGAAATTCCGTCATTCAGGCAGAAAATGATTTGCATATATTCCTTACTGACGGGACCCTGCACATTCATATCTGCCTGATAGCACATTTGCCAGTCCGAAAGAATAACTCCATGTTTGATCTTCGTTTGAGCAATTCGTCCGCTCCCCATATCAGACGGAATATCCATCGAAATTGTCTGGGGAGAATTGATTATGAGATCATTATACAATTTGCCAAGATAATGGCTTCCGTGCGTCATGATATATCTTCACCTCCAAGGTGGTTAGCTTTCGCTAATTCAATGATATATCGAACGCAGTCATATAGTCAAGTGGGAAAACAGTCTTTCCTTTACAGACAAGCAGCGGATTATAATTTTCCTCTGCTTGTCTGTAACTCATATAAAAACTAATTCAAGATAAATTAACTCCTCCACTTGCGCTTTTAGCGTGTTCATCAGCCCCACCCAGCGCATAGGGGCACGGGCTTTCAGTTCCTCGGTGACGCCTGCCGCCTCCATCATGCGGGGCAGCATGGCGTCCATACGCTCCCGCGCCGCCCGGTCAATCTCCAACAGGTGCGGGTACATCTTTCCACTCAAAAACAGGCTGCTGTAAAGGCCGGGCCGGTGTTCCTTCAGGTAGCGTTGCCGCATCCGGCCATACATTTCTGATAATATCGGCAAGCGATGCCTGTGGCTATCCAGATAGCCCCACGCGCTTGTTGAGGGAAGTCCCCCCAAGCCCCCCTTAGAACACAGATTTTCAATCTGTGGCCGCGCGTTCTGACGAACGCTTTTGACTGCGACCAGCTCACCGCTGGCCGTGGTCTTTTTCTTTCTGTTGCGGCTCGGTCTGTTCCATCGCCAGGACCCGATCCACGTTGTTCTTAACCGTCAGCAGCTCCCGCATGGCGGCGCGGGCCTGCCGGTACTCTCCGTAAGCCTTTTTCTTGTCCGCCAGCAGCTGAACATACTCTGTCTGAAGTTCCTTGATGGTGGGCAGCTTCTTCACGTTCAGCTCGTTGAAGGCTTCCTTGGCGGCCTGGTGCAGCAAGATTTCCTCCTCATGCTCCTGCCGGAATTTCTTTGAATATCCAGCCTTGCGATAGGCCACATAGGTCTCGCGGGTCTTGGCGTAGTTGACGATGTGGGTACGCAGCACGGCGATCTCAGCCAGGCGCTTCTCGGCGGCCTTGATCTGATTGGACAGCGCATTGTAGCGGGCCGTTGCCTCTGCTGTTTTGGCTTCCAGATCGGCATAATCCAGCAGTCCGTGTTCGGACAGATAGTTGAGGGTCTGTGCCATCTGTTTGAGGTTGAACACCTTGGCCCAGCGGGCATACCCGGCACCTTTTCCGGCCTGGAGTTTTGCCTGGATGTCCACCAGAAAATTGACCTTGGACGGAGCAGCCTGTGGGGCAGGTTGCTTGCGGGGCGTATGTTCTTTCTGGCCGGAGAGGACCGCCAACAGATCGTCCAGCGTGTAGCCGTCCCCCAGCCGGTCAAAGCGGACATTGTTGCCCCAGCCCTCCGCGCCGATGGAGATGTTTTTTCCGCGCCGGTGAACGGTGAAGCCGTCCTGTTCCAACAGGCGCAGCAGCTCCTCCAGGCTGGCCGGTTTCTGCGCCAGTGCCCGGTCAATGGCCTGACGCAGCTGCTCCTTGTGGGAGGGCTTCGCCGCGTCACCCAGCCACTTGTTGTAGCTCTGGCCGCGCCGCTTGGGAGCCTCCACAATGGAGTAACCGTTCTCAACGCAGATGGTATCGCTCAGACGGTGGACGGCGCGGGTGCTGCCCCAAAAGTTGCGGAACTTGCGGTCACATTCCAGCGTGGTGGAGTTCCATATAATATGGTTGTGGACGTGAGCCTTGTCAATGTGGGTGCAGACGATGAAAGCGTGCTTGTCCTTGGTAAATCGCCGGGCCAGCTCTACGCCCAACCGGTTGGCTTCCTCCGGCGTGATCTCGCCCGGCACAAAGGACTGCCGCAGGTGGTAGGCAATCACATCATCCTTGCCGCGCACCCGGCCGGTGCGGGCGACGTAGGTCTGCTTGTCCAGCAGGAACTGCGCGTCGGCCACGCGGCTGTCGCATTGATAGCTGGTAATGAGCCTGCCGTGGTCGGTCTTTTCGGGATTTTTTACATAGTCGATGATGTCGCTGATCGCCTTACCGACCGTGCGGCCCTTGCCGGCGTGCAGCGGTATAATGCGGGTGGTGGCCATGTGGGGGTCCGCCTCCTTTCCCAAAAATAAGCGGCCTGCTTATCACAGACCGCATCGGTTTACTCTATATCAGTTTCCTCGTCCATATAAAAATCGAAATCTTCCTCAAAGCCATCTTCCAATTCATCCAGTTCTATCCTGGGCGGGAACCGCATTTCATACTGCTCCGTTGCCAAGGCCCGCACGGCATCCCGCCTGTCTTTCATCCGTTTCTTCAACCACGAAAGTTGTTCTTTGGATAATCGCCAGGGAAGGTTGACAAGCCGGGTAAGCATCATTTCTTCTGCCTGCTTTTCTGGCGGGAGGGCGGCGCAGGTTTTACAAATGTGCGCGGCATGGCCTTTGCCGGAAAACTTTTCGTTTGCCCTATACTCGCCACAGACCTTGCAGTAGTGTCCACGCTTTTTCATACCGTGCCCTCGCAACGAGCGAACAGCTGGCGGACCGCAGCCATGACCGTATCCCAGCCAAGGTCGGACGCATAGGAGAACTTTTTCTGATAGGCCGCCCACAGGTCCTGCATGACCGGGCTGTTCTCCACTTCATCAAAGACTTCGGCGGCCTCTGCCAGATGGCGCTCGGTGCCGCGCTTGTGGGCTGTCGCCAGCAGCGCGTCATGGAGAACGTGCGGGTCCAGGGTGCTGCCATAGAGTTGTTGTAAAATGGCGATGTCGTAAAAATCTCTCATGCGGGTGTTGGTCGTGGTGCGGGTGATGATGGTTTCCAGCTTTTCAGCCAGCACGGTCTCCAGGTTATAGGCCCAAACGTCAATGGAGCGGTCCTCCAGCATGAGCTTGAAGCTGTACCGCACCTCTTTAGGGGTGATGGCGTCGCCGGTGGAAATGTCGATTTTCAGCGGGGTGCGCACCCCGTCAAAGAGCGTTGTCATCGTGACCCGAATGCCGGGATATTCCGCTTCATCCATGATTTCCGAAATGCTTTTCACCTGGAAGGTAACGCCGTCATCAATGGGAACAGCGATAATCTCGGCCATCATGTTCTCCACATCCTCTATGCTGACGTTGGCTCCCTTGACCGTTGCGTCCAGGTCCATTGTGGAGCGGGCGTCCAGACCGACCATCGCGGCCACCAGCATCCCGCCCTTGAGGATGAATTTGTCCCGGTAGGATGAGAGAGAAATGCGTTCCAGAAAACGCTCCATCATATAGTTGCGCATCAAAATCTGCGCATCCGCAGCACTTTTCTTTGACAGGTTACGGATCAAATCTTTCAGCTGTCTGGCTGTCTTTATCATAGCAGTACCTCCAAATACTGGCGTAAAATCTTCTCGACCCGGAACAGCTTGGCATAGCGCACCAGCGTCCGCAGGTCCTTATCTTTCCGGCGAGCATACGCTTTCAAAGCGTCCTGGAATGTCTGCATCTCGATATGGCTCCGGCTGCGCAGCACATCGCAGATCGTCCGTTCCATATCATATACCGGCACATCGTGACCGAAGGGGGTCTGCGCGGTTGTCAGGCCGACCTCATGCAGCTCCGCCTTGATGGTAAAGACCTGAACGCCCTCGTCCTTGAGCCGGGTCGGATTGTAGCCCGTCTTGACCGTAATGGAATAGGCCAGCGGCTCCCGGTCGGTCAGGTCATGGAAAAACAGCGCCGTTTCATGGGAAAAAACTGCCTGCGGACAGCGAAGATGCAGCAGATACATGGCGTCCACCCAGGCGTCTTTGGAAAGATAAATCCCATGCGCCGCCTGTTCCAGCCCACGAGACTGCACGAATTGATAAAAAACAGGTTTTGAGATCCCGGCCGCGAGGACCTGCCCGGTGCGCAGCATCCCATCCTGACGTTCCATCAGCTGGTCCAGCTGTTGAAATTGGCTCACGTTCTTCACCTTCCTTTCATGCTAATATTATACGCAAAATTAGCACGAAAGTAAAGTCAAAAAATTGCCGGGCACTCACTCCCGGCAATTCTTCGCTTCCTATTCAGCCATACACCGCGTCCTGGATCGCATACCGCAGGTCCTGTACCTTGCCCACCAGCCAGACGGCGGCCATCGGCAGGCCCAGCGGGCTGACCAGGAAGGCGATCACCAGCAGGATTACGCCGTTTTGCGGCGAGTAGGTCACAAGCACCGCGATCCCCAGCAGCGCCACCACCGTGGAGACCAGGCCGAAGATGAAGCTGGACACATACAGCAGCCAGAAGCACAGCCAGGTGAACAGCGTCAGCGCCAGCACCACTGGCACGGCAAGGATTTTCAGCCCCAATTTCAAAATAAACAGCACCGCTCTCATTTCAGCGCCTCCTTCCGCCAGTCCAGGTAGGGCTGGCACAGTTCTTTCACGGCTTTTTCATCGGCTTCTGTAACTTCCCGGCGGCCTTTCGTCCGGCGGAGCAATTCAAAGTCCTGGTAATCCGTGAGCAACAGGTCAAACAGTTCCTCCGGGATTCGGCAGAGGATACCGTCCACACAGTAGCGGGAATCCTTGTTCCAAGTCAATCGGACATAGCCGCGTTTACAAGGGAGAACTTCTTCCTCCGGGTCGTGCAGCAGGTACTCATGAAAAATCTCCAAGACGTTTTCAAACGTCAACATCAGCCATCACCTCGTTTCTGACTCCATTATCAATCACACCCCACCAAAACGCAACGATACGGGCAAAGAAAAAAAAGAGGGAGGCCCGGCGATGCAGTCTGCACGCGCCGGACCTCCCTCAAAGCCGGGGCGTATGCCCCTGTCACGACAGCTTTGCCAGCTGGGTCAATACCTGATGCACCCCATCCCACAAAGCCTCCTGCCTCCGGGATATATCCTCCAGGTCGGCGTCGTAAATGCGCCCGGTTTCATGCGCACGGCGGGCCAGCTGGTTTAAGTTGTTGCTGGAATAGCGCATCAGGGACACTAACTCCTTCAGCTCCGGCAGTTCCAGGCACACCACATAACCGTCCAAGGCCATCTTGCGCAGGTAGGCTTCCCGGTTCGTTGTTCCCAGCTGGGCCATCTTCTGTTCGATCAACGCCAGTTCTTCCGGCGAGACCCGGAAGTTCAGCTGCACCTCCCGCTTGCGCTTGGGGGCGCTCATCGCTCCGGCTCCTTTTTCTTATAGATGGGGGATTTTTTCTCCGGCTTTTCAGCGGGGCGCGGCTCCTGTTTCAGCTGGCGGCGGACCGAGGGGCGGCGCTGGCGCAGCTCTTTGGAACGGTCCTCGCTGGCCAAGATGGTGACATAGGTGCCGGGCAGTTCCTTCATGCCGGTGATCGCCAGACTGCGGAATGGCAGCAGCGTCATCAGCTGGTCATGGGCCTGGGTGCCTGCGCGGGCCAGAAAGTCTGGCGAAACGCGGGCCATGTAGTGGGTGCCGTGGGGGCTGTTGGGTGTACCCGGCGCACGAAGCTCCTGCAAAAGCCGGGCGGCCTCGGCACGGATTTCCTCCGGCGTCAGCGGCTGGAGCCGCAGATAATCCTGCCGCGCCTGGCTCAAGAACAGATCGACCAGGCCGGAGTGGCTGTCCACCACAAAGTCCAGGTTGCGTTCGCCGCCAAAGCCGTCCGGGTTGGGCGGGATGTCCACCGTCCTGGCCCACGCCTTGTTGGCCGGGCTGAAACGCTCATCCCACTCTTTCTGCTGCACGGTATTTGCCAGCACATAGAGGATGCGGGTGTAGCCGAACTGCTCGATCACCTGGGGCACCGCGTCCTTGTCCAGCCGGTTGTCCCGGTAATGTTCCGAAATGGCCGCCTCGATGGCCTCCTTGCAGGCGATGTTGGCGCGGCGGGACGCCCGGTACAAATCCAGGTCGCCCTGTTCGCGGGCATAGGCGGCGTCGTGGCGGTAGAGCGGCAGTTCCCGCTGGGCGTCCAGCGCCGCCTCGGCCCGCTGCTCGATGCTGTCCCGCACCACATCCATGTAGGAAGTCTCCCGGTCAGAAAACTCCTTGTAGACATCGGCCAGCGGGGACGACGACGCCAGCAGCGCGGCGGCCCGGCTTTGGGGCAGATCCAGCTCCTCCATCGCCATCAGGATGTCCTCCCGGACCGTGTACTCATAGGTATGCTTTAGAATTTCCTCCGGGGGCTGGCTTTTCAGCCAGTCCCGGAACTTGTCCTGTTCGGCGGCCATCTTCTCATAGAGGGCCGTGTTTTTGTCAGTATTCATGTTATCGCACCTCCTGTTCGTGGTGTTTGGGTTTCTTTTCGGGGCAGCGCGGCGGCACCGGGCGTTTCAGACCCTCCAGCACCGAGGGGCGGCTGCTCTTGGCAAGCACCGCCTCCGGCGCAGGGCGGCCCCGGCCGTCCATGTTCAGCAGTACATCCAGCTCGGCCAGCCGGGCGGATTTGTCCCGCAGCTCCTGCTCCTGTGGGAAGGGCTTGCCCACCTCTGCCTTGGCGGCGGCCTGCTGCTGGTAGAGATTGTCCAGCTGGTTCTTCACCGCTTCCAGCCGCTGGGGCATCTGACTGAGCGCATTGTCGATACGGGTTAGATTTCCACGGGGGTCTGTGCCCAGCGTCGCCCGGTGGGTCATCTGGCCTTTCAGCAGGAGCATATACTCCTGCCGGAAAGCGTCAAACGACACCGACATAGTGAAGCCCCGGTAACTGCCCACCGGCACCGGGTCGGCCCCTTTGACCTCCTTGCAGGCGTCCAGCAGCGCCGCGCCGGCGTTCTCCTTGTCGGTGAGGGTGTCGCCACGGACTTCCATCCCGGCAAAGCCGTCCTCCGGGTGAGGATGAGCGGCCAGGGTCGCCATATCCGCTTCCAGCCCGGCGATAAAGCCCTTGTTTTTCTCGATCTCCTCCGGGAAGGTTTTGAGCAGCTGGTCCTCCAGGCGGTACTGCTTGCTCTGGTGGTCGGCCTTCATCAGCTTTAACCGCGCCACGTCCACATCCAGGTCCATGCGTTCCTTGATGCGCGGGTCCCCGGCGCACAGCGCCTTGATCTCGGCAAAGGACAGCGCGGTTTCGTCCACATCGTCGCAGCTTCGCACCGGCGATTTGGAGGTCATAATCTGGCTGATGAATTTCTGTTTGTTTTCCACCGTCTGCCAGAGGTAGGCGTCAAACGTCCCCTCAGTGACATAGCGGTACACATGGACAGTCTCGTTCTGGTTGCCTTGGCGCTCAATGCGGCCCTTTCGCTGGGCCAGGTCGCCGGGCCGCCACGGGCAGTCCAGGTCATGCAGCGCCACCAGGCGATCCTGCACGTTGGTGCCTGCACCCATCTTGGCCGTGCTGCCCAGCAGGACGCGCACCTGGCCGGTGCGGACCTTGGAGAACAGCTCCTTTTTGCGCACCTCGGTGTTGGCCTCATGGATAAAGGCAATCTGCTCGGCGGGCACACCTTTAGCGATGAGCTTCTGCCGGATGTCCTCGTAGACCGTAAAGGCCGGTTCCGGCTCGTCCAGCGGCACCGCGTCCTCCAAAGCGTGGAGGGTCGGGTTGTCCAGCGCCTTCGCTACCTTTTTGGCAGGCCGGGCCTGGGGCGTGGAGATGTCGCAGAACACCAGCTGGGTCAGCTTGTCGGCCTCGCCGTCCCGCCAAATCTGCATGATATTGTCCACGCATTGATTGACCTTGGTGCCCGGCTCATCCGGCAGCAGCTGGTTGATGATCCGTTGGTCCAGCCCCAGCTTGCGCCCGTCGCTGGTGATCTTGAGCATATTGTCCACCGACGGGTCCACGCTGCCCCGGTGTACTTCGGACGCACGTTCGGAGAGAGCCTTTACCATCTCTTTCTGGATGTCGGTGGGCTGGGCCACTACGTTGTGGTACTCCACCTGGGGCGTGGGCAGGTGCAGTTGATCGGCGGTCTTGATGTCGGCCACCTCTTTGAATAGGTTCATCAGCTCCGGCAGGTTGAAGAACTTGGAAAAGCGGGTCCGCGCCCGGTAGCCGGTGCCCTCCGGGGCCAGCTCCAGCGCCGTCACGGTCTCGCCAAATCGGGACGCCCAGCAGTCAAAATGGGCCATGCCCAGCTCTTGCAGCCGGTCATACTGGAGATACCGCTGCATGGTGTAAAGCTCGGTCATGGAGTTGCTGACAGGTGTGCCGGTGGCAAAGATAACGCCGCGGCTGCCGGTGATCTCGTCCATGTAGCGGCACTTGGCGAACATATCCGAAGATTTCTGTGCGTCCGTGGTGGAGAGGCCCGCCACATTGCGCATCTTGGTATATAAAAACAGGTTTTTGTAGTTGTGGGCCTCGTCCACGAACAGCCGGTCCACGCCCAACTGCTCAAAGGTCACCACATCGTCCTTGCGGCCTTCCGCTTGCAGCTTTTCCAGCCGCGCCTCCAGAGATTTTTTCGTGCGTTCCAGCTGCTTGACCGTGAACCGCTCGCCGCCGCTGGCCTCCACCTCAGAGATGCCCTCGGTGATTTCCCAAATCTGCTCATGCAGCAGCCGCTCCTGGCGTTCCTTGCTGATGGGGATTTTTTCAAACTGAGAGTGGCCCATAATGATGGCATCATAGTCGCCGGTGGCGATGCGGGCACAAAACTTCTTGCGGTTGTGCTTTTCAAAGTCCTTTTTGGTTGTCACCAGGATATTGGCGGACGGGTACAGACGCAGGAACTCCGAAGCCCACTGTTCGGTCAGGTGGTTTGGCACCACAAAGAGGGATTTCTGGCACAGCCCCAGGCGCTTGGCCTCCATTGCGGCCCCCACCATTTCAAAGGTCTTGCCCGCGCCCACCTCGTGGGCCAGCAGCGTGTTTCCGCCGTACAGCACATGGGCGATGGCATTTTTCTGATGCTCCCGCAGGGTGATGGACGGGTTCATGCCGCCGAAAACAATGTGGCTGCCGTCATACTCGCGGGGGCGGGTGGCGTTCATTTCCTCGTTGTACTGGCGCACCAGCGCCTGCCGCCGCTCCGGGTCCCGCCAAATCCAGTCCTTGAACGCCTCCCGGATGGCCTGCTGCTTCTGGGCGGCCAGGGTGGTCTCCTTGGCGTTCAGCACCCGGCGCTCCTTGCCGTCCGCATCTTCAACAGTATCGTAGATACGCACATCCCGCAGGTTGAGGGAATCTTCGAGGATTTTATAGGCGTTGGCGCGGCCGGTCCCATAGGTCGAGTAGGCGGCCACGTTGTTTTGCCCCACGACATTTTTGCCGGAGATCTGCCACTCCGCCGTAAAGGGGGTGTAGTGGACTTCAATGCTGCGCTGGAGGTAAAAAGGCGTGTCGAAGGTCTCGTACATGAATTGCTGGATATACTCCTTGTCGATCCACGTTGCCCCCAGCCGCACCTCGATCTCGGAAGCGTCCAGGTCTTTGGGCTGGGCGGCAGTCAGGGCCTCCACGTTGACCGCAAAGGCCGAGTCCTGCTCCGCCGCCCGCTGGGCCTGGCGCAGCTTCCGGCGCACGTTGCCGGACAGGTACTCGTCCGCCGTGACGTATTGGGGCCGCTCGCCCTCCGACACCGGGCCGGGCAGGCGGAAAATCACGCCCCGCAGTTCGGCGGCCAGTTCCTCGCCGGTTTTGCCGGTGAGCTGTTCCATGTAGGCCATGTCCACGCAGGCTTTTTCAGAAATGGAGACCGCCAGGGCCTCGCTGGCCGTGTCCACGGTGGTGACGGCCTCATGGGGCTTAATCGTGCGCTTGGTGAACATATCTGCCTTGCGCTCCAACCGGCCATCCTCGTCCAGTACTTCCAGCGCGCAGAGCAGGTAATAGCTGCTGTCATCGGCAAAGGCCAGCCGATTCGCCCGGTCATTGATAAGACCGTACTTGGCAGAGAAATCGTCATAGCGGCGGTTCAACTCGGCCATCTGCGCCCGGATGTCGGCATCTGGCGCGGCGGCGTCCATCTCCAGGTCGATGAGCCGTTGCACACAATCCCGCAGCCCCACCAGCCCTTTGACGCGGGCCTCGGCGGTGGCGTTCAGGTCAGGGCGCACCATGCGGCTGTTTTCCCGGAAGTACACCGCGCCGTCCACCACCGTGTAGGAGTAATTCTTCACATTGGGGTCAGCCGGGAGGGATTCGTCGATGTCCTCGCCCTCGCCCAGCTCCGGCAGCGCGGCCTCCTGATAGGTGCCGTGAATATACTTCACGGCATCGTGCAGCTGGTCGGCCAGCTCCAGCCCCTCGATGGGGACCACGGTGTAATCCTGCTTGCCGTATTGGGTGCTTTCGGCGGTAGGGCGACCCAGCACCATCTCCGGGTGATCCAGAAAATATTGGTTGACCGTGAAGCCTTCCTCGGTCCGGCCGGTTTGGGTCCAGTCCGGGGCGATGTCCAGCGGACGGTCCCGCTTTTGCAGAAACAGGATGTCGGACACCACATCGGTCCCGGCGTTGGCGCGGAAAGCGTTGTTGGGCAGACGGATCGCCCCCAGCAGCTCGGCCCGCTGGGCCAGATACCTGCGCACGGTAGAATCCTTGGCGTCCATTGTATAGCGGCTGGTGACGAAAGCTACCACGCCGCCCGGCCGCACCTGATCCAACGCTTTGGCAAAGAAGTAGTTGTGAATGTTGAAGCCCAGCTTGTTGTAGGCTTTATCGTTCACCTGGTATTGACCGAAAGGGACGTTGCCGATGGCAAGGTCATAGAAGTCCCGCCGGTCAGTGGTCTCGAAGCCCGCCACGGTGATGTCGGCTTTGGGGTAAAGCTGCCTGGCGATGCGCCCGGAAATGCTGTCCAGCTCCACGCCGTACAAACGGCTCCCGGCCATGCTCTCCGGCAGTAGCCCAAAGAAGTTGCCCACGCCCATCGACGGCTCCAAAATGTTGCCGGTGCGGAAGCCCATCTGCTCCACAGCCTCATAAACGGCGCGGATGACGGTGGGGCTGGTGTAGTGGGCGTTGAGGGTGGAGGCCCTGGCCGCAGCGTATTCCTCTGGGGTCAGCAGTTCCTTCAGTTCCGCATACTCGGCGGCCCACGCGGGTTTGTCCGGGTCAAAGGCATCCGCCACGCCGCCCCAGCCCACATAGCGGGACAGCACTTCCTGCTGCGCCGGCGTGGCCTGGCCGGTGGTTTCCTCCAGGTATTTCAGCAGCTTGATCGCCGCCACATTGGCCTGGTACTTGGCCTTGGGGCCGCCCTCGCCCAGATGGTCGTCGGTGATGCGGAAGTTCTCGGCGTTGCGGCGCAGGTTGTCCCGGTATTCCTGATAGGCCGCCTGCTCGGCTGCCCGCTGGTTGGGGAAGGTCTGCCACTCGCCGTTGACCGGGATGGCGACCGGGTGTTCCGGCTTCTCGCCAGGCTCCACGTCCGGCGTTGGTTCGGGCGGCGTGGGTTCCGGCTGGTCAACGTGCAGCCGTTCCACCACTACGTCATAGGGAAGTCCGTTTTTGTCGCCGGGGTAGACGGCCACCGTCTCGGAGTGGAACGCCTGTGCCCCGGCAGCTTCTTCAATGGGCTTGGCGGTTTCGGCAGGTTCTTCCTCGGCGGCAGGGGCTTCCATATACGGTTCATCCTGCTCCTGCACGAAGCCGTCCAGCTGGCGGGCATATAGCCCGCGCAGCAGCGGCGCGACCTCATCCCAGCGGAAGAACAGCATAGCCAGTCGCTTCTCATCCGCGTCCAGCACTTCCAGCTCGATGCCTTCGGGTATGGTGCGGTAGTCGGCGGTGTCGCCGGTCTCCAACTCCATCGTCTCGATGATGTCGGGGTAGGCCCGGCTCAGCCACAGGGCGACCTCCCGGTTGCTCTTGCCGGTGCGCAGCAGTTCGGAAACCTCCGCCTTGTCCGCCGCGCCGATGAGGCCGTGGGTCAGCACGTCCCGCAGGTCCTGGTCCGCCGTGTCGGGGTTGACGGGCAGGAACTCGGTGTAAAAGTCGTTGCGGTTGTCTGCCCGCAGAAGCTGCTCGAACCGCTCCCGGCTCTCGGCCCGGTAGATGGGATAGCTCATGCCGGTGGGCAGCAGCTGCACCGTATCTTCCCGCAGTTCGGTGATCTGGTGGGCGCGGTCATCCAGATAGACGGTATCGCCCACATTGTAAACCGGGGCGGACGGATCGTAGGCGGTGCGCTCCGGGATGGTGCCCCGGATGGCGGCATATTCCTCGTCCGACACCGTGATGTCGATCTCATGGGTGGGTTCGCCGCTGCCGATGGTGAGGGTGTCGCCCTCGCGGGTGACGGGCTGGCCGGATAAGTCCGGCACAGGCGGCTTTGCCGCTGCCTCGGCCTGTTCCTCGGTTGCGACGGCCTCCACATCCCGCATGACCTGCCGGATGAATGGATCACTGTCCAGCTTTTCCGGGTCCGCCACCTGGCCGTTCACGATGCCGCGCTCGGCCAGGGCCTCCCGGATGGCGATGGGGTCGATGTTGTCAAATCGGTCCTGCTCCGCCTCGGTGTAGAACCGATCTTCCTTGATGAGCTGGACGATCCGGCGCTGCACCTTGGGCCAGGGCACGTCGCCCGCCGCGCCGTCCACCGTCACAGGCAGGGCCGGGAGATCATCGCCGTACTCCTGCCGCAGCCAGGCGGCGGTATCCTTTTCACGGGCATGGTCCTTCATGTAGCGGACAACCGCGTGTTTACTTTCAGTATTGCCGTTCCATTCCTGGATGGCGGCGTCGATCTCCGCCTGGGTCAGCGCCCGGCGCACAGGTTCCGCCTGCGCAGCGGGTTTGGGCATAGAAAAAGCAGAGGGCGTTTTCACACTCTCTGCTTCTTCAATTTTCTGGATTTGTTCCGATTCGGAGAGGAACAGGTTTAAGGTCAGCTGTTGATAAGTTCCGCCAGCAGGATCTCCTCCGCCTGGGCCTTGCAGGTGTTCATCAGGCCCACCCACTGCATGGGGTCGCTGGCTTTCAGCTGCTCCGTCGCGCCCGCTGCCTCCGCCAGCCGGGGCATCATCTGCTCCAGACGGCTGTTCGCGGTCTCGTCGATCTCCCGAAGGTGCGGGTACAGCTTCTCGCTCATCAGCAGCTGGTTGTAGAGGATGGGCCGGTGTTCCTTCAGGTACGCTTTGCGCATCCTGCCGTACTTGCCCAGGGGCTTCTCCGGCTGTTCGGACAGCTTCAGGTCGGGGATCAGGTAATCGCCGTTCCTCGTGTAAGTCAGGTTGTTTTCCATGTGTGGCACTCCTTTCCGCGCCCTTGGCGCGCTCATAGTTCTGGATGGTGACGCCGATCTGCCGCAGTACCTGCTGGTTTATCTGGCTGACCGCCGTGCCCAGCGCCCCCACGGTGGCGGGGGTGTTGAAGTCGAAGATCGCCATGAAATCCTCATGGCTGAAATACTGCTCCGGCTCCAGCCCACAGCGGGACATCAGGGCATAGGTGATGCTGACAGCGGCGGTGGATTTGAACTGGACTTCGATGTTGTACTCATCGTACTCCTCCAAAAAGGAACCGTCAACGATAGGGAGAATATCCCGCCGGTGGTCGGCCCAGTATTCCTCCGCCAGCTTGGCGGCCACATCGGCCAGCTGCTGGGCCAGGTCGCCGCCGCTCACATCATAGTTGCGTTCCAGCATCGCCATGACCGGCGCGGTGTGTTCCTCGTTCATCGTCCACAGCCAGGGGGTGCGGGAGTGTTCACGGGTGCCGGTGTCGGAAATGTCGAATACATACCGCAGTCGGGGCCGGTCCCCGGAATCATCCACCAGGGCGATGCCCTTGGACCCGCGCCGCACATACCGGCCCATGCGGTTGTTCCACAGGTCGTACTCGGCGCAGGCGGTAGCGTCCGGGCGCTGGGCGTAGATCATCAGCTGTTCATGGAACGGATATTTGTAGAGGCGGGCGGCGGTGGTGAGAAAGCCCGCCCACTCCTGCCAGCTGCCGGTGAGCTGCCGCGCCACCTGGTCGGCCATCTGCGCGTATTGTTCTGCTTTGGTTGGCATGGGATTCTGTCCTCCTTCCTGGTCTTATATAAAAGCAGGGCGGCACGGTGGCCGCCCTGCGGGTCAAAACAGTGTGTTATTCATCAAAATCCGGGTACAGCTCCAGCTCGTCAAACTCGGCGTCGGTCATGGCGCGCAGCTTGGCGAGGGTACTGTCGGTCAGGGCCAGCAGCTCGTCCTCGTCCGCCTGCAAGTGGCCGCGCATCTCGGTCAGGGCCTCGATGGCCCCCTGGCGGGTGCCGGGGTTGTAGATGCACAGCAGGTTGGTTTCCTCAAAAGTCAAAGCGTTCATATCAGATCTCCCTTTCCGCGCTCTTTTTGGGCGCTGTCTTTTTATGTTCGGGTTTGGGCTGGCTTTTCAGCTGCTCCACAACGGACTTCCGTTTTTCCGGCAACTCCCGTTGGGGCGGCTGCCGCTGGCCGTTGTTGAGAATGCCGTCGATCATGCCGTAGTCATCCTCCACGGCCATTTCCGCATTTTTCAGCGGGTTGTCCGGCAGGAAGCCGGGAACCTCGGCAAAGCCGAAGCTGTCGCAGTAGTGACAGGATACCTTGCCGTCCCGCTTGATGGCAACGATGTCGCTGACGCTCATGGACGGGTGACGGTAGTCGGCGGGGTGTTCATTGTTGAAGCGGTAAAAAAGCTGTTCGGCAGTATCGCCCTTCAAATCGGAGGGTAGCAGCGGCGCGGTGTAGACCAGATCGTAGTTGTCCCGCTGCGCCGTCTGCCCGATGGACTTGAGCCATTCCAGCCCCTCATAGCGGATGTCCCGCAACTCGTCGGTGTGCTTCACCTGATAAATAGCGAAGCAGTCGCCCTTGTGATCGAGGAACGCCTGCTCCCGTTCCTGCTGGTGGTCCATGCGCTCCTTGACCTGGGCATCGAAAGCCGGGCTTTCCTCCCATTCCTCGCGGGTGACGGCGAAGATCCCGTCGTAGGCGTCCAGGTCGGTGGTATCAAAAGCCATCGCCGGATTCTCACCCTGCTGGACGATATAAACGGTCAGGTCGCGCTCCATCAGCTCATAGGCCCGCTCTTTGGAGAGGGGCAGAAGGTCCCCGTCCAGATAGCCGCACTTTTCCAAATCGTCCTGGGTCAGCGTGGGGTCCGGCATGGGGTACTCGTCCAGGTGCTGCTCCGGGGCGTCCGGCAGCATGGTAGTTTCCGGGGCGGCGGCCTGGGCCGTTGCCTGCATCTGCTGGACAGCCGCCTCCTGCAAAGTTTCGATCATGGACAGCGGCGCATACTGAATGGATTGGCCGCCCATGTCGTGCATCTCGCAGATTTTCAGCGCGGCGGTGGACAGGGGCAGCTCCGGGGCGTCCAGCTGGCCGCCGTCCAATGCCCGCATTGTGCCCTTGTCGTAGATAGTGTAGTCATAACCGCCGTCACAGGGCTGGACGTGGAGGTACAGCCGTCCGTCCAACTCATAGAGCTTTTCCGCCTGCGCCTGGGCCTTGACCTGCTCAGCCGTCATACTGCCATCTTGAAGGGCGTTGTGCAGTTTTACACACTCGTCATAGGTTCCCGCATAAAGTACCTCTCCGGGGATAAGGGATAAATCATCCGCAACGGTATATTCCTGGATATAGGTACTGTCTGCCGGTGAGGTACGCTCAAAATTGCTGTGGAGCTTGTAAGCATGGCGGGCGGGAGCCTGCATGGGGACCTCCGCCTCCGATGCGGCTTCCTGCTGCGGCACTGTCTGTTCCGACTGGGCGGCCAGGTCAATACCGCGCTCCTTGCAGATAACCTTATAGTGCCGGTCAATGTCCGCGATCAGTTCCCCGGCAGCCTTGTTGATGGTCTCCAAACTGGCCCGCAGCTCCGGCAGCTCCTTACCCTGGCTCCAGTTGGCGATATAGCCGAAGCTGTTCTCGCCGGTCTGGATACCGTAATACTGGCAAACCGCGTAGGAAATGCTCTCGGCCTCCACCTCCTCGGTGTTGCGGTCTTTCTTCTTGGGCGGCTCCTTGTCACCGGCCCTGGCCGCTTCCTCCTGTGCCTTGGCGTAGTTGTGCAGCTTGCTGTGGGCGATCTCATGGACGGCGGCGGAAACGGTCTGTACCTCGCTCATGCCTGCTCGGATGGCGATGCGCTGCTGGTCCGGCGAGAAATACCCGTCCATGTTGGCGGCCATCGGCTCCACAGAAAGCGGCACCGGCGCGGACCGGCGCAGGGCTTCCATGAAAGCCTCGTAGTTCTGGACGTTCCCGGACAGGGAGGACGCCAGCTCCGGCAGCGGTTTCCCGTCTGTCTGGCTTACATCGAACACCTTCACCGGACGGAACATGGGAATCTCAACTTCCCGTTCCTCCATGACCGCCTTGCCCTCTGCGTCCAGGATGGGGGCCTTGGTGTCCGGGTCCAGCTTCTGTTCCTCGATCTTTTTCTTGAACGGCGTGGGCGCGATGATGGTAATACCATGCTCACCCTTTTTTACATGGCGCTCAAACTGATTTTTCCACTTGTTGTACCCGGCCACCAGCGTGGCGTCCGGCTTCTGCATATAAATGAGCATGGTGTTGTTGACGGAGTAGCGGTGGAAACGGGACATCACGGACAGGTAGCGCATATACTTTTCGCTCTCGAACAGCTCCTTGATACCCTGTTCAATGCCCGCCGTGATTTGCTGCAACCGTTCCCGGTTGGTAGGTTTGTCAGCCATGATGTTCACTCTCCTCCCTATGGCCGAAATTTCAGCGGTGTGTTCTGCGATCCACTGGTCCTGTTCCTCGGTGCTGCTGTCGAGGAAGGTGTCCAGCAGATAGCCCATGTAATCTTTTTTCTGGATGGCCTCCAAAAAGCGCGGGTGTGGGTCCTCGTCCGGCGTCTTGGGGGAATAGTCGGCCTCCCATTTTCGGAGCAAGTGGTAGTAGTCCGTCAGGACACGCCAGCCGTGTTCCCGTTTTTCTTTCCGCGCCTGCGCCTCGGTTTTCTGCCGGACATAACTTCGCCGGATCGGGGCCTTGCTGTCATAGGAAAGGCCAAAATCCTGGGCCAGCTTTTCGGCGGCCTCCTTGGGGGACAGGTCATAGAGCCGGGCGGTGAAGTCGATCACGTCGCCGTCTGCGCCGCAGCCAAAACAGTGGAAACGGGTGTCCACCTTCATGCTGGGGTGGCGGTCATCGTGGAAGGGGCAGCAGGCCATGCCGCCGCGCCCCACCGCGATGCCGTACATTTCAGCCGCTTCCCGGACGGCGACGGACTGCTTCACGACTTCAAATACGCTCTCGCCCATGCTCACTTACCGCCCGCTTTGGGGACGGGCGGCCTGTACCCGGCGGCTTTGGCCCGTTCGCTGGCAGCCTTGCGGCGCTCGGCGCTGTACGGCTCCCGCACCGACACGCAGCGTTTGGGCACCGTGAAGGTCTGGCGGTCCTTTTTCACGATCTGGTCTGGGTACTTCTCCGCCAGCCGCCGCAGCTTTTCCAGCAGACGCGGGTCGTGAGAATAGACCTCGGCGGTGGCCTCGGCCTGGTTGTAGAGGATAATCGTTTCCTGTTCATACAAACTCAGTTTCATTTGCCGTCGCCTTTCTGCCGGTCAAATTCCAGCTTGAAGTTGACGTACTGGCCGGTATCCTCCAGCACCACGGTGGCGTCATAGGTCTTGCCGCTTTTCTCGGAGTACAGCCCGGTCACATGGGCGCGGCCATCTTTCAGCAGCGCCGCCACAATGGCCTTGGTGGGCTGCTTGCGCTTCGCTGCCCACCAGTTGTTGTTCTTCCAGATCGCAAATTTGCAAGATTGGTCCTGACAGAAGAAGCCTTTTTGCATTTCTACAATTTCACCGCCGCAGCGGGGGCATTTGCCCACCACCTCGCGGGGCGGGGCAAACAGGTACTCGCTGCCCTTAATGACCTGATAGGTTCCCACCAGTTCTTTCAGCATGGCGCAGATCCCGTCCATGAAGTCCTCCGGGGCCAGCTCGCCGCGCTCGATCTCGCCCAGCCGGTACTCCCATTCGGCGGTCAGCAGCGGGGATTGCAGCTGCTCCGGCAATACTGTGATAAGGGACACTGCATCGTGGGACGGTATCAGCTGCACGGTTTTCTTGCTCTTTTTGCGTTCCAGGAAGCCGGTGGACACCAGCTTCTCTAAAATTCCGGCGCGGGTGGCGGGGGTGCCCAGCCCCTTGCGCTCGGCGTCCTCCGGCATATCGTCTTTTCCGGCAGTCTCCATCGCAGAGAGTAAGGTATCCTCAGTGAAGTGCTTGGGCGGGGTGGTCTTGCCCTCCTTGACGGCGGCACCGGCAACCGGCAGCGCCTGGCCCTCGGTTAGTTCCGGCAGGGCCTTGTCCTCGGAATTGCCGTCCGGTTCCACATTTTTCATGCTGGCCCGGTAGGCGGCGTCCAGCGCCCGCCAGCCGGGCTGCTTCACCGTGCGGCCTTTGGCGGTAAACTCCGCACCAGCGCAGTCCACAACAACGGCGGTTTCTGCAAAGGTATAGGGCGGGGCCACCGCGCACAGCAGCCGCAGCGCTACCAGCTCCAGAATGGCCCGTTCACCCACCGGCAGAGCGGACAGATCCGCCTCCCGGATGTTCCGGGTGGGGATCACCGCATGGTGGTCGGTCACTTTCTTGTCGTGGATGACCGCCGCCGCATCGCAGGAAATGGCGATGCTTTTGCGAAACGGCATGGCGTTGGCGACCAAATTCACCAGCACCGGCAGGCCCTCGGCCATGTCGGAGGTCAGGTAGCGGCTGTCCGTCCGGGGATAGGTGCAGAGCTTCTTTTCATAGAGGTTTTGCAGGTAGTCCAGTGTCTGCTGCGCCGTGAACCCCAGCAGGCGGTTGGCGTCCCGCTGGAGAGTGGTGAGGTCATAGAGGGCGGGCGGCTTCTCGGATTTGTCCCTGCGCTCCACCTGCTTGACCGTCACCGTACCGCCCTGGCAGGCAGTTTTCAGCTGTTCGGCATCGGCTTTTTTGTTCATGCGGGCGCTGGCAGCGGTAAAACCGGGCAGGTCCAGAGCCACAGAATAGAACGGCACCGGCTTGAAAGCGTCGATCTCAGCCTCCCGCTGGACGATGAGGGCCAGCGTCGGGGACATGACCCGCCCAATATTGAGGGTGCGGTGGTACAGCACCGAGAACAGTCGGGTGGCGTTGATACCCACCAGCCAGTCGGCCTTGGCCCGGCAGAGGGCCGCCTGGTGCAGCCCGTCATAGTCCGCGCCGGGGCGCAGGTTGGCAAAGCCCTCCCGGATGGCGGAATCCTCCATGCTGGAAATCCACAGCCGTTTCATGGGCTTCTGACAACCCGCCAGACAGTAGACCGTGCGGAAGATCAGCTCGCCCTCGCGCCCGGCGTCGCAGGCGTTGACCACCTCTGTCACATCATCTCGACGCAGCAGGGTGCGCAGCACGTCGAACTGTTCCCGCTTATCCTTGGCGATGGTAAAGCGCCAGGACTCCGGCAGAATGGGCAGGTCATCGTAGCGCCACTTGGCGTAGTCGGGGTTGTAGGTGGCGGCATCTGCCAGCCCGGCCAGGTGCCCCAGGCACCAGCTCACCAGCCAACCGTTGCCCTCTAAGTAGCCGTCTTTGCGGGTGGCGGCCCCCAGCACGGCGGCCAGGGATTTTGCCACCGAGGGCTTCTCAGCGATCACAAGGCGCATCTTCCTCAACCTCCATTTCTTCATTGGATTTTTTCAGTTTTCTGGAAACGCTGTTGCCATCGTCCAGAAGGCAGTCATAGCCGACGTTGTAATCATAACGGTACAGCTTTCCCAGCAGGTCGTTGATGATGACCCGGCAGGCCAGCAGCACACGCTCCTTATCCACCTGCATGAGCTGGTAGCGGCGGTAATCGCTGAAATATTCCTCGCGCTGGCGGGTCCGGGCGGCGGTTTCCTCCATCAGAATGTCGATCACGTCCTTGTCGCCGTCCTCTTTTGCGCCCTCGGCATAGTTCAGCATCTCCATCACCATCGGGAAGCTCTGCTCATCCATCGGGGCTTCCTCTTTGAGATAGCCGATCAAGGCACAGAACAGGAACCGGGCCGCTGTCTGCTCCGGCTCGGTCAGGGCGTAAAGCGTCTCCTGCCCGCTGGGCAGAAGTTTGTTTCGGACAAAATCGTGGACCTCGCCGCGGAACAAGTGGCGGATGGCGTCGATGGACAGCGCCGGTTTGGAGGTGTCTGTATCGTCCTCCACTTTGTAGATTTCAAATTCTTCTTCGTCTGTCTTTTTGCGCACCTTGGCAAGCGCCGTGCAAACGATGTCGCCGCCAAAGTAGACGCCGAAGCAGATCAGGTCGAACACAATGAGAAATTGGACAAAATAATTCATTTTGCTTTTCTCCTTTCACGCAGCCACGCGGTCAGCTCTTTGTGGCAGAAGCCCACGCAGGGCTGGCCGGGGCGGTAGTTTCCGCAGCCATAACAGGGGTGGCCGGGAGATAAAGAGGGAGGACGGGAAGCTGCCTTCCCGCCCTCCGGCCTGCGCGTCATCATGGGTTCATAAGGGCTGTCGGTGAACCGGGTCATTTGGCCGGGTTCTCGCTTTCCTCATCGCCGCCCCCGCCGGCGTCCTCCGGCTCGTCGGATTCCTCGGTCTCCCAGGGGTCCGCATCCTCCTGTTCGGTATCGTCCTCGCCGTAGTCGTAATCATCCAGGTTGTCGCTGCCCTTGGTCTTGGGCTTCTGCTTGATGAATTTGAAGTAGACCAGCGCACCGATGCCGCCCAGCACAGCCAGCACCACAAGCAGCATCGCCGGGTTCAGCCCCGCCGGTTCCTGTTCCGGCTCAGTTTCTGCCTCCGGGTCAGGGGTGGGTTCCGGTTCCTGGCCCGTACACTCCGCCATGTTCACGGCGCACACCGGGCAGGCCGTATTTACCGCACCGGCGGCGCATTTTTCCGTGCAGTTGCAGACAGCGGGCGTTTCCTCCGCCGTCTCGCCGTCCTCCATCAGCGCCATCAGATCGGCCTCGTCCACCTGGTTCAAGAAGTGGACGGCGGTTTCCTTGTCCTCGTTGGCGCGGTCGATGAGGATATAGAAGTAGTTGCCCGCCTTGGTGGTGACGGTGATGAGCTGCTTGTTGCCGCCATAGTCATCCACCAGGGCCGCGTTGCCCTCCGGGGTCAGCGGCGGGGTGTCCTCGGTTTCCTCCACCACCACATTGCTGTCGTTGGTGGCGTCCGCCGCCGGTGTGGCCGTCGGCGCAGGGTCAGCGTCCTGGGCAAAGGCGGTCACAGAAAAACCGCCCATCAGCACCAGAGAGGTACAAAGGGCGGCAAGGGTTCTGAAAATCTTCTTATTCTTCATGGGTCATATCCTCCTGTTCGGAACCGGCGGGACCCGTCGCATGGCCGGGCACCATGCCGCCAGCCAGCAGGGCGTTCAGCTGGGCCGGGGTCATGCGCACAGCGCGCACCATCTGGACGATCTCCAGGTTCTCCGCCTCGGTTTTCTGCGCTTCCAGGGCCTTCAGCTTTTCCTGCTGTTCCGCGATCTTCTCACGGGTTTTGGCGATCTCCTGGTCGATGCGCTCGATTTTGTTCTTTGCCATAATCAATCACTCCATTCCATATCGCTCTTTCCAAGCGTAGTTGCGCCCCAACCCCTTGACGGTCTTGAGATGGGGCATCGCTTTTTCTTCGATGGCAAGCGCCCGACGATACAGGTCGGGGTGCTGCCGTTTCAGGGCTTCTACTTCGTCCCGCTTCATGCTGGGGCAGAAAAAGCAGGACGATTTGCCGGGCAGAGGCAGACCCTCCTCCTGGATCACCCGAATACAATCGTCCCGCGTCCAGTGCCAGTCCTCAATCAGCGGATAGCGGTTCTTATACTTTTTGTCCGCTTCATTGTACTTTTTGGAATGTTCATACCGTTTCCGCTCCCCGGCGTCGTAGCCAATGAACCGCGTGACCCGTTCGCCCGCCTGCCAAACGTCACGGCACAGCGGGTGGTGGTTGCAGAACTTCTCCTGCGGTCCGATCTTGTGCTTCTGTGAACACCGCTTGAAGCCGTAGGCGATGGAGGGCAGCGTCCCCGAACGCAGGCACTCCGTTTCCAGGGTTAGCCGGTTGCCACTGCGGTCCATCTTTTCCACCACCGTAATGGGCGGCATCTCATGTTCACGCAGCCACTGGTTCATGGTTTCCAGGAAGCGGTAGGTGTGGGGGTGTTCCGCTCCGGTATCGGCAAATGTAATCAGGTCAACGGGAATCCCGTGCTGATGAAGCCCAACCAAAAGGGCGGCACTGTTCGTGCCGCCCCCAAAAGATACAATATTCAGTTTTATACCTCCGCAGAAATTTACCAGTTCATCAGGCCGTAGCCCTTGATGCACTCGTAGGTCAAAGAGTAGCTCTTGATCTTGCAGGCGTCGCCGGAATTGCCCTCCACGGTATAGACCCGGCTGCCGTCGGTGCCCACCACGATGCCCACATGGTCGGCGCTGCCATCCAGGTCCCAATCGAAGAAGATGGCGTCGCCGGGGGCGATATTGGCGTAATCCCGCCCGCCCCATTGTCCATGCGACTGGAACCACGGAATACCCTGGGACTGGCAGGCGGCAAAGCGAGGCTCGGAAAGGCCCATCTGGCCATAACACCAGGACACAAAGCAGGCGCACCACTCCACGCGGGAATTAAAGCCGTACCAGCTCCAATAGGGCTGGCCGCCCACGTTGCCCACCTGGCTTTTAGCGATGTCCACCACCGCCTGATTGCCGGGCCGGGTGCCGTTCACAAACTCCACACCGGCTAAACTCTCGGAATCGCTGGTGTCGGCGGACCCGCCGCCGAAGATCAGGGGCTTGTTGCCCAGCGTCTGCCGGTACACCTGGTACATCTCCAGCTGGTCCGGCGTCAGCAGCTCCGACGCCACGGAGGAGATGGGCTTGCTGGTGAGGGTCACATTTAAGATGTAATAGTTGTAGGGCACTTCCACATCATACTCGTTGCCCTCGCTGTCCGTCCGGGTTTCGGTGCGGTAGCGCACCTCCACTTCCTCGGTCAGCGTCAGCTGGTATTGGGCCGCAAAGATGCGTTCCAGCTCCGCCTGGGCGCTTGCCCGCGTGTAGCCTTGCAGCACAGCGGACAGGTAGGCCGCCAGCTCGTGGGGGTCGTGGCCGATCATATCCAGGTCATAGCGGTACTCGTCATAGCCGGGGTGGCTGCTCTCGATGTTGTCGATCTCAGCTTGCAGCGCCGCCTCCTTGGCGGCGTAGTCGGCCTCCACCGCCACCAGCTCCGGGTCATCCGAAGGATAGGTGGTGCCGGAAATCATCGAACCGATGCTCTGCGCCATCATGGAGCAGGAGGACATGGTGTTGAGCAGCAGGCAGACGACTAAAAATAGGCCCAGGGCGATGCCAAAGCCCTTTTTGTGGCGCATCACATAGGCCCCGGCCTGCTGGGCTTTCTCCTTGACCGTCTTGGCCGCCTTGCCGGTCTTTTGGGCGGCACCGGCGGCGCTCCCGCCGGACTGTGCGGCCCGTTTGGCGGCGGCATACTGTTTCTTGATTTGCTGTTTCTGCTGCCAGCGGGACAACGGGTTGCTGGCAGCCGCAGGGTTTTCATAGACGGATTTCTGGAACAGCGCCTCGATGTTGGCCTTTTCCAGCTTCCGCTCGGCCTGGGCGGCCTTGCGGTAGGGTTTCAGCTTGTGGCTGCGGTAGCCCTCCCGGACCAGATGCACGCCGGTCTCCGCGGCTTCCTCGGACTTGTGGGCGCTCTCCACGCCCACGTTATCGTCCTCGGTCTTGCGGATCTCCTGATGGAGCTTACCCGCCACCGCGTTGCCCGGCGCGTCCCGCACCGTATGGGACAGTTTGGAGGGCGGCCGGGGCTTATCCTCCAGCACCAGCTTGGTCGTGACCTTGCCGGTCTTGGGGTCCACCTCGGCCCGCTTGACCTGCTTTTTCGGGATTTTTGCCTGCGCCTTATCCGCTTTGGCGGCGGCCTTTTCCGCCTTGCGGATGGGCTTCTCCAGCGCCGGGTCCGCCCGTTCTTCCTCCGTAAAGCGCAGGCGCGGTTCCTTAATCAAACCATTCCCCCAGCATGAGGGAGGCCGCCATGCTGGAAAGCTCCGCATAGGCCGCCAGCCCCAGCGGACCCACAAAGCGGCACTCGGTCAGGCAGGCATAGAGCTGGGCCACCACGTCGGCCAAAATCTGGACCTCGGTGCCCTCCAGCACGGCACCTCCGGCCTGCCCGCGCTGGACCTTGGCGGCGCACAGAATCTCCACCAGCCGCAGCAGGCCAATTTCGCCGGTTTCGGTCAGCTCTGCCGCCTGGTCCGCCGCCGTGCGGCACTCGGAAACGGCGTCCGCCATCGCCGTCAGGAGCGCGGTGCGCTGGGTTTCCAGCGCCCGGTCCAGAAACATCATGTGGTCGTTATGCAGAATTTCGGGTTTCATCGTCCATCAGCCTCCTTCATTTCCTGGGGTTTGGTCGTCATAATGCGATACAGTTCGGTATTCTTGGGGAAGTGGTCCACAAAGGGCAGGATGGTGGAGCCGTAGAACAGCAGCCCCTCGCCCTCGCCGGAGTGGGTCACATAGGACAGCTGGTGCGGGGAAATGCCCAGCTGCCGGGCCAAAATCTGCCGGTCACCGCCCGCCTGGTTGAGCATATACACGAAGTCGGAGTTTTCAAAGATGTTCTCCACCTCGCGGCTGCTCAAAAGGTCTTTGACATTCTGCGTGATGCCCGTGGGAATGCCGCCCCACTTACGGAACCGCTTCCAAATCTCCACCGTATAGGCGGCGGTCTGTTCCTCTTTCAAGAGCAGGTGCATCTCGTCGATGTAGTAGCGGGTGGACTTACGGACGGCCCGGTTGATGGTGACGCGGTTCCACACCTGGTCCTGCACCACCAGCATCCCGATCTTTTTCAGCTGCTTGCCCAGCTCCTTGATGTCATAGCAGACAATGCGGTTGTTGATGTCCACGTTGCTGCGGTGGTTGAACACGTTGAGGGAGCCGGTGACGTAGATTTCCAGCGCCGTTGCGATGTACTGCGCCTCTTTCTCATCCTGCGCCCGCAGCAGGTCGTACAGGTCCTCCAGAATGGGCATATTCTCCGGGCGCGGATCGTTGAGGTAGTCCTGATAAACCAGCCGCACACAACGGTCAATGATGGTTTTCTGCACCGGCTGCAATCCGTCCTTGCCGCCCACGATCAGTTCACACAGCGACAGGATAAAGTCGGATTTCAGTGACAGCGGGCTTTCATCGTCCGAATAGTCCAGATTCAGGTCCATCGGGTTGATATAGTTGGTGGAGGTGGGCGAGATTTTGATGACCTGCCCGTGCAGCCGCTCCACCAGGGGCGCGTACTCGGCCTCCGGGTCGCAGATGATGACATCATCCGAAGTCAGCAGGAAGCAGTTGGCGATCTCGCGCTTGGCCGAAAAGCTCTTGCCGGAACCGGGCGTACCCAGAATCAGGCCATTGGGGTTCTTCAGCAGCTTGCGGTCCACCATGATGAGGTTATTGGACAGGGCGTTGATGCCGTAGTACAGCGCCTCTTTGCCGTTCTGAAAAAGCTCCTGGGTGGTGAACGGTACGAAGATGGCGGTGGAGCTGGTAGTCAGCCCGCGCTGAATTTCCACCTGGTTCAGCCCCAGCGGCAGAGAGGACATCAAGCCTTCCTCCTGCTGGAAATCCAGCCGGGTCAGCTGGCAGTTGTACTTTTGCGCGATGGAACTGGCCTGGAAGATGTTGTTGCCCAGCTGGCGGGGATTGTCCGCCGTGTTCAGCACCAGGAACGTCACCAGGAACATCCGCTCGTTGCGGCTTTGCAGGTCCTGCAACAGCTTCTTGGCCTCGGCCCCGTAGGTGGCAAGGTCGCTGGGGATGATGTCCATATCATATCCGGCCCGGACGGCCTTTTTCTGCTCCTCGATTTTGCTGCGGTCCAGGTCGGTGATCTTGCGCTTCACTGTCTTGATGGCCTTCACCTGGTCCACCGACTGGATATGTAGGTTCACGATGAGAGAACTCTCCATATCGAGAAAATCCGCCAGCATCCGGTCGTTCAGCTCCGGGGCCAGAATCTGCACGAAGCTGACGGCCCCGTACTTTCTGCCCATGCGGAACTGCTTGCCGGTGCGGAACTCGAAGCCGGACGGGGCGATAAAGTCCTTGGTGGAAAGGCCGCTGGGGGCCAGCCAGTCCCACTCGAACTGGAAGGGCACCTGCTCGTCCATGTGGAAGATGGCGTGGAGCTGGGCCAGCCGGGCTTTGCCGTCCAGCACCTCGGCAGCCACGCCCAGCCGCTTGAAGTTGTTCAGCACATCGGTCTCGATACGCTCCAGCCGGGGCTTGGCGGTGCGGATACTGTCGGCCTCGATGGAAAAAGTCAGGTACTTGGTCTTGATCAGGCCGTTGTTGCCCCGCGCCAGCTGATCCTGGAGCATCTGGCTGTACTCGGTGCGGATGCTGTCAAAATCATCGCCCTGGAGGGGGATGGAAATGGTGTTGGCGAAGGCCCTCTTGGACGCCGCCAGGTTCAAAAAGGACAGCTGGAAACGGATGGAGCTGTCAAAGTAGTTGAGAAAATCGCACCAGCCCTCGAAGATGGCCGTTTTATCTTCATTTTGGCTGAGCTGGTAGTTGATGTCCTGGAACTGGATGGTTTTCGTATAGCGGCCATCCGCCACCTTGCAGATGCCGTCCGGCCACATCCGCTCATAGGGGATGCTGTCCTGGGCGGACAGCTCCTTTTTGCCCGTGCGGTTGGCGCGGGCAATCGCTGCCTCGATCTGTTTGCGTTCGGCGCGGGTCAGCTTACGCCGGGGTCTGGTCTGCGGCTCCGCCGGTTCGGCCTGCCGCTTTGTCTTTGCCGCGAACAATGTCATACACCTCCTTGTCGAGATTTGCCTGCCGTTCCAACACGGCATAGAAGTTGTTGGTGCGGTAGGGGCGCTGCTTGGGCCGGATGACGGCCACCTTGAGGATGTTGCCGACGATCTTTTCCAGGGGCTGGCCGTGCTTTTCATACATTGCCAGCATGAAGAAGGGCAGCATGACGAGCATCATGCACATGGCCGCCACGCTGTTTCCAGCAGGCCCCCGGAGCAAAAAGAAAAGCGGCACGCCGATGAGCGCCCCGCAGCCGAAGCAGACAAGCTGCCTCTTGGTCAGGTTGAATGCGACCTTGGTTTTGACTTTCGTCAGGTCTTTGGGTACGGGTACATAAGCCATTGGTAAATTCCCTCCTTCCGGGTCAATGTGCGTTGAATACGGCTTTGGACAGGCTGCCGGTCTTGAACAGCGTAAAACACAGCAGCACGGTATAGCCCACACAGCTCCAGATCGCCATGATGATGTCCTCCTCGGTGGCGATGTTCTGCACCAGTACGGCGTAGATCGCCACGCAGACGATAATCAAAAATGCCTGGAAGCCCAGAGCCAGCAGGCTGCGCAGGTAGTTCTGGCCCATGCCGCCCCATTCCTTGCCCATCATGGTCGCCATCGGGATGGGGGCCACCGACGTGACAAGGTAAATTTCGATCATACGGCCATAAATGACGATGAAAATGCAGATATACAGCGCCCACATGGTAATGCCGATAAAGAGCGACTGGAACCACAGGCCGAACAACGGCCCCAGGTCCATATCCATCAGCCGGGACTCCATATCGGTCATAACAGCAGAGATGTCGATGGAAGCGTCCGAACCGATGATGCCGGACGCCTGGGCCACCACGCTTTGGGCCATGTCGAACACGCCCATGACGAGGTTCCAGGTGTTGGTGACGAGCAAAATCGCGGCGGCGGACTTGAACACCCATTTGAAGATCATCCAGGTGTCCACGTCATGCAGGTTGTTGCGGTCGGTAATCATCTGGATCAGCTCCAGTGTCATCACGATGGCCAGGATCACGCCAGCAATCGGCACCATGATGGAGTTGGAGAGGTTCTGAATCATGCTGAAAATGCTGCCGTTCCACCCCTGCGGGGTCTGGCCCACCTGCGTGGCGATGTCTCCGACCTGTTGGTTCACACTGTCGAACATCCCCGATAAGTTTCCCATGATGCCGCCCACCAGCATCTCTTTCAGCCAGTTGGTAAGGGCATCCAATAAGAAATCCATACGGTGTCAAACCTCCTTTCAGCCCCTCCCGCTGTGCGCGGGAGGGGACGAGGATTTCAGCGGGGTACGATCAGACGGTGAACAGGCCGGACAGCAGCGGTACGAGGACCATGCCCACGATGGCGACGCCCGCGCCGGCCATCAGCTGCTTCATGCCCTGGCTTTTCGCACCGGGGTTGTCGTTGCCGTAACCTTCCAGCAGGTTGATGACACCCCAGATGCCGAGACCAGCGCCCAGAGCGATAACGAGGGTCTGAAGAACGGTGATAGCCTGATTGAAAAATGCCATAAATTATAGTTAGCCGGAATCATTTGAAAAGTTTGATTTAGTCATTCATAGGCATACAAAAGCCGGAACAATCGGCACCCGGTTTCCGGGGCCTGATTCCGGCTGTCCTCCTTTTTTCATTATTTTTTGGTGATTGTCCGCTTTGTACGCCGATGGCCCCATCCGGGGCGGTTGAGGCGGGTAGATAAGATCACTCCTTTCACAGCGGAACAGATTTACGCGCCCTCTGCGTCTACTTCGTACACATCGTAGACCTCGTTGGGCTTGAGCTTGAGCCGGGTGGACAGGAACGCCTCGATGTCAAAGGCGTTCTTGGGGTCCGCGTCGGCGGTGTACGGGTAATTGGGGTGCTTGGTGATGTCGTACTTGTCCGAGAGGAAAGGCCGCACACCGCGCAGTTGGAGGATGCACTTGCCGCCGTCCATAACGGCCAGTTCATCCTGGCTCATAAGCTCTTTGCCGAGCTTCTGGTAGTTGAGAGAGTGGGAGGTTTCCCGCCCACGGTTCTCGCCGGTGTTGTAGGTGTCGATGGTTTCCTTGCCCAGCACGGCGGCCAGCTCCTTGAGGGTAGTCGGTTCCTTGCCGCCCAGGAAGATGGAACTGTCCATATTTCCGATGATGGTGTCAGCGTTGTCCTTGTAGATGGCCTTGAGCTGGCTCTGTGCCTGCAAGACCAGGCAGGCGGAAATCTCCCGGCTTCGGATGGTGGCCACCAGCTTTTCCAGCTTGGGGATCTGGCCGATATTGGCACACTCGTCGATGAGGCACCGCACATGGACAGGCAGCCGCCCGCCGTACACATCGTCGGCTTTCTCACACAAGAGATTGAACAGCTGGGTGTAGCACATGGAGATCAGGAAGTTAAAGCTGTCATCGGTGTCGCTCATAATGAGGAACAACGCCGTCCGGCGGTCGCCCAGGGTGTCCAGCTCCAACTCGTCGTAGGACGTGACCTCCCGCAGCTCGGCAATATCGAACACGGCCAGCCGGGCACCGCAGCTCACCAAAATCGACTTGGCGGTTTTGCCCGCGGCCAATTTATATTTGGCATATTGCCGCACAGCAAAGTGGTTGGGTTCCCGCTCTTTCAGCTCATCGAACATCAGGTCCACGGCGTTTTTGAACTCCTCATCGTCCTCCCGGACCTCCATGCTGTTAATCATTTCAATGAGGGTGGAGAAATTCTGTTCCTCCACCGGGGCCTCGTAGTGGATGTAGCCAATGAGCGCGCAGTACAGCAGCGTTTCCGCCTTGACCCAGAAATCGTCCCCGGCCTTGCCCTCGCCCTTGGTGTTGGCGATCAGCGTTGTCACCAGCTTTAAGATGTCCTTTTCACTATGGATATAGCTGAAGGGGTTATAGTGCATGGACTTCTTGAAGTTGATGGTGTTCAGCACCCGGATTTGGTACGGTTCGTAGATAACCTTGCCGTTCTTGTCCTTCACCGGCTTGCCGTCCTTGCCCAGCTTGGGCGCGCCGCGCTGGAGCATTTTGCCGCACTCCACCAGGATGGTGCCCTTGGGGTCGGTGACCACATAGGAGCTGTGCATCTGCATCAAATTCGGCTTCAACCAGAACCGGGTCTTGCCGGAGCCGCTGCCACCGATGACCAGCACGTTCTTGTTGCGGGCATACTTGGGATTCTTGGGGCGGCTGGACATGGTGAGCCGTTCGGTCTGGGTCAGGATGACGTTGTTCTGGAACACCGGGTCCATGTAGGGGGCAATATCCTCATGGGTGCCCCATCTGGCCGAACCGTACTCCATGTTGTGGCGGTATTTTTTGGCGTTCTTGCCTTTCAGATACACCGCCAGCCGCAGGCCAGCGCCGCAGCAAAGCCCCACCAGCAAATCCAGCGGGTGCAGGCTGGGCCACCAGCTGCCCAGCGCCACCGGCAGGGTGGAGAAGAACGAGAGCATCTTGGCCGAGGCATCCGCGCCGGTTGCCAGCCGCCAGGCTTCGCCCAGGTTGGTGGCAAAAAGGCCCAGCAGGAAATAGGGCAGGTTCAGCAGCACCAGCTTTTTCACATTCACCTGCTTCATCGTTCCAGCTCCTTCCGGCGGCTGCGGTCCACCACGGTATTTTTGAGCAGCTCTTTGAACTGGGCGAGCTTCTCCAGCACAGACGGGCGCTCGGTTTTCTCCGCCTTTTTGACTTTTTTGCCGGTGTACTCGGTAAAAGCAGCGGTCAGGGCGTCGGCGTCGCGGGCCTTGAAGAAGATCAGGTATTTGGGCGGCGAAGTGCTGCGGTCCTTTTTCACCGCATAGTCCACGCCGTACTTGCAGGCGATGCGCTCAAAATCCTTGATGGACGGGTCGTTGATCTCGATGTTGGAGACGCCCTGGTTCTGACCGATGAGCTGCTTCACCGTCTGTTTGCCCTTGGGGGTGACGGGGGAATCCCGGCTGCGCTGCTTTTCCAGCCTCTTCTCCCTGCGGTGAGCCATGTACTTGGATATGGCGGCCTTGAACAGCCGCCCGGTGAACTTGGTGCCGCTGACGATCAGCGTCAAAGTCCTGTTTTCCACTTCCTCCTGCATTTTTCTCGCCTCCCTTCGTCGGTTATGCAGTGGGTGATCTTGAATACTAAGGCGGGACCACCAGCCGCCGGATCAGGTGGCGGTGCGTCATACCGTCACCAGGATCAGCGACCGCAGTTCCGCAAAGTGCAGCTTGCCCTTGGGCGTCACCAGCGTGTAGGAGCCGGTGTGGCCGTTGCGGCAAAAATCCTTCACGCAGAACAGCCCCTCGTTGGCGCTCTTGGCGTAGGGCAGCACACAGCCGGAGGGGGCGCGGTAAACGTACCGGCGTTCCAGCAGGAAACGGACGAACCGCCGCTCCGGCACCTCCAACTCCTTGGCGGTGGTGCGCAGGTTGGTGCTGTGGCGCAGGTCAATAAACAGGTCGTAGTAGACGGCCTTGCCTTGCAGCCGGGCGTTGTCTGCTTGCAGCGCCGCGTTCTTCTCGCGCTCAGCCAGCAGGTCGGAGCAGAGCTTCAGCAGCGCCTCCGGCGAGGTGGCGACCTCCCACAGCTTTTCTCTGGTAAGGTAAGCTCCGTGCTGGCGGATGCTGGGCAGGACTTCATCGAACACCCAGCGTTCAAATCGCTCCGCCGAGGGCAGCTTGCTGTGGACGATGAGCCGGTAAACGTCGCCTTCGGGGATAAAGAGCATCTCCACCATCTGTACGGCGGGTGAGCCATCTGCCTTCTTGCCGGTCTGGACCCCTATGGAACATTTCGTTCCACAGCGGGTGTGGTCGCGGACGGCCTTACGGGGATTGGCATATCCCAAAGCAGTTGCTACATCCGTTCCGCAGAACAGCACCTTGCCGTCCTGCTCAAAAGTGCGGATGCCTCCAAACTCCGGGTTTTTGAAAATTTCCATCTGGTTCATATCGTGCCTCCTTGGGCGGTGCAGCAGAAAAGCGGCCATTACCAGCCGCCTGCGTGCATATCGTGGTTGACCTGGGCCGTGTAGTGATTGTTCATGGTGGTAGGCGCGTTGAACAGCACGGTCAGCAGGTACTGCTTCATGTTGCGGATTTCGGTGGTGTTGTTGTGCAGGCACTCCATGACGAACTCGATGTGGGAGCTGTCCAGCTTCAAGAACCGGGACCGCACCACCTCATGGGGGAAGTCCGCCCCGGCAATGCGGGTGGTCTTGCGTCTGGCACAGACCGTCTCCACGATCAGCTCCACGATCTCGTCCAAATCCTCCCGGTAGGTCGAAAACTCCCGGCACAGGTGGTCGTGCTCGATGTTCTCCAACACCAAATCCCGATAATCCTGCATTTCCTCCACCGACATCGCATCCCGTCCTTTCCGTTCCGGCGGCCTGGCCGCCGCTTTCTCCCGGAAGGGAATGGAATCGGTACTTGGTACATCCGTTGTTTGTTTTTGGGTCTTTGATTTCTCTATATTTAATTCTGCGGGCTTTTCCGTATCCGGGTCAGCCAGATACGGGTTTTCCGTATCTGGTGAAGCCGTATCCGGCTGGGGCGTATCCGGCGCTTTGGGCTGGGGCTGCTCATAGATGACATACTCGGTGTCGCTGATGCGGCCCTGGCGGTCCCGCATCTGGTGGCGGACGATGTACCCGGCGCTTTCCAGTTCCCGCAGCGCCCCACCGATGGCGTCCACGCCCTCCTTGCAGATTTTGGCGAGGCCGCGTGTGGTGTAGTTCCAATCCTCCGGCAAGGACAGCATCATGGAAAGCAGTCCCTTGGATTTCAGCGACAGCGCCTTGTCGCGCAGGTGGTGGTTGCTCATCACGGTATAATCACGGGTCTGTTCAATGCGAAAAACGGCCATTTCATCACTCCTCTCGGTATTCATGGCATGAAAAAAGCCGCAATCTTCAAAGAGACTGCGGCGGTCAGGTGCGGTAGTTCCGGCTGCGCCAGGAATACGGCGGCTTCGGCACAGGGGGCCGGGTAAAAACGTCCTGCACGGTGCCGAAGGGCAGGCGCTGCATCACCTGGTCGATCTCGGTGCTTTCCATGTCATGCTGGGATTGGCAGTGTTCGCGGATGGCTTCTTCAATGTCTCTAACGGTACACATAGTTCAGTCCTTTCTTGGCAAGCGGTGGGTTTACGGGTGGCGGCGCTTTTTCTTCGGCTTGAAGTCGATGATGTGCCCCTCGACAACGTGGGCATGGCGCTTGATTTTGATGTCCCGGCGCTGCTGGCTGAGTAAGGCGGCCTGATAGCCGTCCTCGGTGAGAAACAGGCGCACCTCGTCGCCGGGGCTGCCGTAGGGGGTGCGGGGCTTGCGGACCGCAAACTCCACCATCCAGCGGGTGCTGTCCTGAAACCGTTCCACAGCCAAAATGTTATGTCCTTTCAGCTCGCGGGCTGAAATATCCCTCATAGGCAACTCCTCTCTCAGCGTTCATGCTGTTGCTGTCGCTTGCGCTGCCACTGTTCCAGCAGCTTGATGATGGTCTCCTGCATCCGCTGGGGCGTATAGCTCCGGGGAAAATATTTGCGCAGGGTGTCGCTGGTGAAGGTGATCTTGTCCAGGTCGCTTTTCTTTTCTTCGCCCATGATGACCCGCATCATGTCGAGGGTCAGGTGGCCCTCCTGGCTGTACTTTTTCAGCCGCTGGGCCTGGGAGAGCGACGGCGTGGCCTGTTCGCTGTCCATCGCGTCCAGCAAATCCACCTGTTCCTCTTTTTTGAGGAAGGACAGCTCATAGGCCGGATTGAAGGCGATTTTCTTCTCGTCCACCATGTCCAGCAGTTCGGGAATCAGCTCGGTGAGGCGGATATAACGAAAAATCTGGTTTTTACTCTGGCCGACCTGTTCAGCCAATACCTCGCTCGACTTCTTCCCAAAATCGTTCCCAACTTGGGAACAATTTTCTTTGGACGGTCTGCCAGCTTGTCGCTTCATAGCTTCCAGCTTCATCTTGTAGGCAAAAGCCCTTTCACTGGGGAGCAGGCTTTCCCGCTGCAAATTGCTGTCAACCATGATGATGGTGGCCTGGTCATCGTCCAGGTCGCGGACAATCACCGGCATGGTTTCTTTACCCGCCAGCTCGCTAGCTCGGTGCCGCCGGTGCCCGGCAACCAGCTCATAGCCGCCATTAGGGTCCGGGCGGGCAATGGCCGGGACCAGTACGCCGTACTGCCGGATGCTGTCGGCGGTCTCCATCATGGCCTCATCGTCCTTGACCTTAAAGGGGTGATCCTTGAATGGGTGCAGCTCCGACAAGGGAATTTCCATGACTTTTTCACGCTGGGCGTCGGCGCGGCTTTCCTCGGTGGAAAACAGATCATCGACCGATGCCAGCTCTACTTTTTTCGCGCTGCTTTTCAAGTTTCAACACCTCCTTCGTCAGATTTCGGTAGCCTTCGGCCACCTTGCCGCCGGGATCGTGGGCGAAGATGCTCTTGCCCTCGGCGCTGATTTCCTTTGCCCGGACCGAGTGGGGAATCTCTGTGCCGAATACCTTGATTTTGCTGCCGTAGGTTTCCCGCAGCAGGGCGGCGATCTCCCTGGCGAAGTTGGTTCGGCTGTCCACCATCGTCAGCAGGATGCCGTCGATCTGGAGCTTGGGGTTCAGCTGCCGCTTGACCTTGTTGATGGTGGACAGTAGCTGTTCCAGGCCCTTGGCGGGCAGATACTCCGCCTGGACGGGGACTATGATCCTGTTGGCGGCGGCCAGCGCGTTGACCGTGAGCATTCCCAGGGAGGGTTGGCAGTCGATGAGGATATGGGAATACTGTCCCTTCACCGTGTCCAGATACTGCCGCAGAATCGTCTCGCGGCTCATGGCATTCACCAGGGATACCTCCATGCCGGAGAGCTGGATGTCGGCAGGCATCAGGTCCACGCCCTCCGGGTGGTGCAGGATGCCCTCGCCGGGTTTGATCGGCTCGTCCATGAGAATACGGCCCATCGCATCGGACAGGGTAAAGGGCAGCTTGTCCGGCTGCGGGTTGCCCAGGCTGATGGTGAGGCTGGCCTGCGGGTCAGCATCCACCAGCAGCACCTTCTTTCCGGCCTGCGCCAGCCCGATGCCTAAGTTGGCGCAGGTAGTCGTTTTGCCGACGCCGCCCTTCTGGTTGGCAACGGCGATGATTTGTGGGTTCAATGACTTCACCTCATTTCTGATTGGGTGTTGTCATGTGCCTGCATAACAGCCCTGGAAACAACAAAAGCCGCCACTTAAAACAAGTGACGGCTTCGCTTAAATCCAATATTCTGTTGTGTTTGGAATCAAAAGGTTTTGAGTTCCTTTCTGCTATTCATTTGTCGTTAATGAAACACCTCCTGCAATTCGACTTATTTCAGTATGATTTTTCGGTTTGGAAAAGGATGAAAAAATCAGACTGAAAACCTCAAAACCCTTGATCCTACGGGGCTTTTCCGGTTTGTCGTAATTATACCGTAAGGGCATACGGCGGCTACGAATATGCACCAACTGACGGGCGACTTCTACACCGTAGGCGAAGTGTTAGGACATACGCTTGCGGGTATCGGCGTATCGCTTGGATTGTCTATGAACTTTGAAGCCGTTACTGCCCGCTATGTTGACGTGCGGCTTGAACGGAAAAAAGAAGTCCTGGACGCTTATCATGGGGCTGTCAAACAGGCAGACCCGGCAAAGGCAAAGGAAGCCGAGCCGAAGAAAGCAAAGAGTGCGGCGAAGAAAAAGAGCAGCGAAATTGAGCTTTAACCGCCTTATCTTTTTACTGCTTCTTATAGCCTTTTATAGCCCCGCGTGGGATTTGGGCACCATTTGGGCACCATTAGCCGAAAACGCACCACCAAAACAGGCGATAAAAGAAACGCCGAGAACACGCAAAAACATAGTGTTTATGCGGGTTTCCGGCGTTTTCTAATCCCTCAACCGACTTAAATCTATCTTGTGCGAGAGAAAAAAATTCTACTATTTTTTATGATACTTCACATTGACAGCACTTATGGAGAATGATACCATCAGAATCTGTCTCTTATACACATCTCCGAGCCCACGAGACAGGCAGAAA
>ENA-UAED01000039-UAED01000039.1-human-gut-metagenome-genome-assembly--contig:-NODE-39-length-41249-cov-13.299680_pt1 | contig 41249 bp, 39 predicted proteins | sample MGYA00244278_ERZ654274 | MGnify/ENA primary metagenome ERZ654274 (study PRJEB26926, sample SAMN06165180) | human gut metagenome | biome: ENVO:00009003; feature: ENVO:2100002; material: ENVO:00002003...
ACCCAAGACTTTCCCATGAGGACGAGCTGCAAGGCGAGAGCAATTCCATTTCCAATCAGAAGCGTATCCTTGAAACCTATGCAAAGCAGAACGGCTTTTCCAATCTGCGCTGGTACACGGACGACGGTTATTCTGGTGCGAACTTTCAAAGACCCGGTTTTCAAGCCATGCTTGCGGACATTGAAGCCGGAAAAGTCGGGACAGTTATCGTAAAGGATTATTGTGCGATAATAGGACTAAATCAGAAAGACCTTGAAAATCAAGGCATTCTGGCTTAGTCCCTTCTTTTTTTGACCGAAAACAAAGGACTTTCACAATAATCAAGCAAGCCGGAGGGTGCTGCTGCACACTTCCGGCAGAAGGAGGATATAGTGGGTGCTATCAAAGTCTTCTTGAAGGAGGTTGCGCTTCCAATCGCGCTTGCGTTCTGCCTCGCGTCATTTCTCAAGCCGATCTATATGCCTGACGGCGTATGTGACTACTTCCTTATGTGGATCTGCGTCGGCTTGCCATTCGGCATCCGGAGGATGTGCCTCTGGCTCGTTCCCAGCGGCTACGGTATCTCCGGCTCAGTCGGCATCTTCGCATTGAACTTAATCATAGGCGGTCTCATCGGAGGACTCGCCTTCTTCATCGGGCTGCTGCTCGGTGTCATTCATACCATCCGAGAAATCATCTGAACTACATCGTAAACGAAGAGGGTTTGTTTCTTCTCCAATTTGGAGTAAGAAGCAAACCCTCTTTTTTTGTTGCCCAAAAGCCGCAATATTTGCTGGTGATGCGGCGAAAGAAAGGAGTTTTTAAGCATGAAACGCATGACAGCCGGTGATCTGCAAGCACTCGAATTGCTGATGCAGACCACACCCGGCTTTGAGCATTTTGACAGCGGCGCGGATGGCATTCTCCCTGAGTGCCGAAGCTGTCGATTTCATCGTCCCTTCTGGAAATATCAGTCCTGCGTGTTTGCAGAGTGTCCCTACTGCTGCAAGCCCGTTTCTACTCTCAAAAATCAAAATGGCACATCTGCTGCCGGAAAGGAAGTCAGTCATGAATAACAAAATCGAAGTCTTCAAGAATGAACAGTTTGGAGAAATCCGAACAGCCCTGATCGAAAACGAGCCGTGGTTTGTGGCGGTAGACGTGTGCAGGGCTTTGGAGATCGGCAATTCGTCACAAGCCATTTCACGGCTGGATGCGGACGAGAAGATGATTACCCTCATTTCAAATGAGGGTAATAAACGAGGCAATCCCAACATGACGGTGGTGAACGAACCTGGACTTTACACGCTTATTCTGAGCAGCCGTAAGCCCGAAGCCAAAGCCTTCAAACGCTGGATCACACATGATGTCATCCCCATGATCCGCAAGACCGGCGGCTACATGACGGACTCCCTTCTGGAACGTATTCAGAAGGAACCAGCGGTCATTGTAGAGTTCGCTCAAGCGTTGATTCTGGAAAAGAATCGCGTGAAGGCTCTTGAGTGTGAGCTGAACACGGCAAAGCCCAAAGCCGATTACTACGACGCCTTCATCAATCCGGATGACTGCACCAATATCCGAACGACGGCGAAGGAACTGAAAATCCCGGAGCGCAAGTTCGTCCAGTTCCTTCTCAAAGAAAAGTACCTGTTCCGATCTCCTTCCGGGCAGCTTCTTCCCTACAACAAGGACAGCAATGCCGGACTGTTCATCGTCCGCGATTTTGTGACGTACTGCTACACCGGTTCTCAGACCTACTTCACGCCGAAGGGCAAGGAGGTCATCCGAATGAAGTTCCAGAAAAAGTGCGGCGAAGAGCTGCTTCCCAAGATGGCAAGGTGATTTTCGTGGCAGTCTATCGCGTAAACAAGAATCGTGGCTATACCGTCATGGCGAATTTCCACCTTCGAGACAAGAGCCTGTCACTCAAGGCAGTCGGTCTTCTCTCAAAGATGCTCTCGTTCAATGATGGCTGGAAGTTCTCAACCAAGGGGCTTTCCGCAATCTGCAAGGAAGGTCCGGATGCCATTCTTTCTGCGCTCCGTGAGCTTGAGACACACGGCTACCTCGTCAGGCACCGGCAGAGAGACGGTAAAGGCAGGATGAGCAGCACAATCTTTGAGATATACGAAGAGCCGCAGGAGTCCACGCCAGAACGGGAAATGCCACACACGGAAAATCCATGTGTGGAGAAGCCAGATGTGGATAATCCACGCGGGGATAAGTCCGCACAAATAAATACTGATCAAGTAATTACTCAAGAAAGAAATACTCTCTCAAAGAACTATCAATCCATCAATCTTGATGGGATGGACAGGATGGATGAGCGAAGCGAGTATGAAGAGATTATCAAAGAGAATCTTGACTACGACATTCTCTGTCAGGATCCGAAGTTCGATAAAGACCGCTTCCGGGAGATCATGGACATCATGCTGGATGCCGTCTGTTCTACCGCTCCGACCATCCGTATCAATGGCGAGGATATGCCGCAGCAAGTGGTTAAGTCCCGCTTTCTCAAGCTGAATAACAGCCACATAGAGTACGTTCTGGAAGCAATGAACAAGAACCCGTCAGACATCCGTAATATCCGGGCGTACCTGTTGACCGCTCTGTATAACGCCTCTCTGACGATAGACAATTACTACTCCGCGCTCGTCAATCATGATTTCTACGGGCAGGACAGATCGGCAGGGTCAAAGAAGCCGAAGACCTACGATTATAACTTTTGTGAAGACACTCTTTAATGAATACCATCGTGAGCAATGCTCGGAAAGGAGGACAGCGTAAATGAAAACCATCTGTCGCCGGATTGTGCCGCCTTAGCTGAGGCAGCATTCCCTCAATCATTTCAAGGAAAGGAGGTATCACTGCAATGCAGGATGAAGTCAACACCAAAGTTGTTGCAATCATGATCAAGGGCGGCAAAATCTCAGCCGAGGTGCTGAAAAAGGCACTGGACAAGTTCGTGCAGGAGATTGAGAAGGCGCAGAAGCAGATGCAGCAGCCAAAAACCTATCGCGGCAAGCAGTCCATCAAGCATCTGATGAGCCAGAACGCCGCCATCTCCAACATCGAAGTGACGGACGGCAACATCAAGTCCTTTGAGCGGACTGCCAGCAAATACGGTCTGGACTTTGCACTCAAGAAGGACGTTTCTGTTGAGCCGCCCAGCTATCTTGTCTTCTTCAAGGGACGGGACGTTGATGTAATGACCGCCGCCTTCAAGGAGTTCTCCGCAAAAACCGTCAAGCAGAAGGAACAGCCGTCCATCCGGCACAAGCTGGATCAGGAGAAAGCCCAGAGCAAGGCGCAGCACAAGGAGAAAGTCAAGGTCAAGACCAAGGATCGGGGTGTGGAGCTGTGAACAAACCCGATGTGAAGAAGCTCATTCTTCTGAACCTTCCGTATGTCTTCGCCTTCTACTTTGCGGATAAGATTGCCGCCGTGTTCCGTCTCGCACCCGGCACAGAGTTCATCGACAAGCTGACAAACGGTTTTGCCGTGTTCGGCACAGCCTTTGCAAATCCGCTGCCCAGCTTTCATCCCGTCGATCTGCTTATCGGGCTGATTGCCGGTGCGCTGCTCAAGCTGGCGGTCTACGTCAAGGGCAAGAATCGCAAGAAGTTCCGGCAGGGCGAAGAATACGGATCTGCCCGCTGGGGCAAGCCGGAGGACATCAAGCCGTACATGGACCCGGAGTTCTCCAACAACGTCATCTTGACGCAGACGGAGTTCTTGACCATGAACAGCCGTCCAAAGCAGCCGAAATACGCCCGCAACAAGAATATCCTTGTCATCGGCGGTTCCGGCTCAGGCAAGACACGCTTTTTCGTGAAGCCAAACCTGATGCAGATGCACAGTTCATACGTTGTCACCGACCCGAAGGGTACGGTGCTGGTGGAGTGCGGCAAAATGCTTGAAAAGGGCGGCTACGTCATCAAGTCGCTGAACACCATCAACTTCCGGAAATCCATGCACTACAACCCTTTTAGCTACATCCGCAGCGAGAAAGACATCCTCAAGCTGGTCAATACGATCATCGTCAACACGAAGGGAGATGGCGATAAGTCCGGCGAAGATTTTTGGGTAAGTGCGACTCGTTCGCAGACGGTAAAAAGTCTGCGCACGAGCAACGGTTTTCCGTTGTTCGGAGAACTGGTAGTTTGATAGGTGGAATGACGGGGTAACGCCCTGAAACGCCTACCCTTGATGGGCGTGCATTAGCTGTAATGGCTGGTGTACGAAGCCCCATGACAAAGGCTGAGAGTAACCGTAACCACTGCCTAAAGTGGTCGAAAGCGGTCTGGAGGCAGACTGTGTTACCTATAAGCCGAGAGTCTATAAGATACCTATGGTTAGAATGTTCGCTTTGGCGGGCGGACTGACGAACCTGCGAATGTACAGGTCTAAAAGAAGACCACGCAGAAATGTGTGGGTGCGTTAATGCGCAGTCGGTGTGGTTTAGTAGAAATTGATCCTACGAACGACCATGCTGTGTTACAGGCACAGGCAAGCCGACAGGTCTATAGCAGGAACCTATGGGTATGTATGAACAGATAGAACTATCGGAACGAGGAAAGGCAGCAGATTCCGCAAGGAATAGTCTGACGAAAAACAATAAGCAGACGAACTGCTGCTGAAAAGTAGTGGTCGAACCTATGATGTGCTTGCGTTATGTGAGCTACGGAGGAATGGCCACAAGTCGGTTGAGATAAGCAGGCATTATTCAATCCAACATAAGGATTCGAGTAAGACCAAAAGGGTCACTTTCGCAAAAAGGAGGTGATGCCTTATGCCAAAGAAAAACAAAACTCTATGTGTAGATGACTTACGTCATGCCGAGTATTACGGTATGCAGCCAGTTTTTGATGAACTCTATCATCGAAGTTTGGAGGGAGAAAATTTTACCGACCTTATGGATTTAATTCTGAGCCGGGACAACATTCTTCTGGCATATCGGAACATCAAAGCAAACGGAGGAAGCTACACAGCAGGAACAGACAACAAAAACATCAGTGACATCGGGTGTTTACCGCCCGAAACAGTTGCAGAGAAAGTGAGGTTTATTGTCACAGGAAGTCAGCACGGATACCGCCCAAAGCCGGTAAGACGCAAAGACATTCCGAAACCAAACGGAAAAACCAGACCGTTAGGTATTCCCTGTATCTGGGACAGGCTGGTACAGCAATGTATCAAACAGGTCATAGAGCCAATCTGCGAAGCGAAATTCAGCGACAACAGTTACGGCTTTCGCCCGAACCGTTCCGTGGAACACGCCGTGCAGAAAACTTACACCATGCTTCAACGCATGAACCTGCATTATGTGATTGAGTTTGATATAAAAGGATTTTTCGACAACGTAAATCACAGCAAGCTAATGCGGCAAATATGGGCAATGGGAATACACGACAAACAGTTGATTTTTATTATCAAGCGGATTCTGAAAGCACCGATTAGAATGCCAGACGGCACTACACTCATTCCAGACAAAGGCACTCCGCAAGGCGGTATCATTTCACCGTTGCTTGCCAATATCGTGCTGAATGAACTGGACAAATGGGTTGAGAGCCAATGGCAGAACCACCCTCTTGTAAAGGAATACGGGTATGAGAGGAAAATCAGAAACTCGATTACTTTTGACCGGAGCAAGGCATTCCTCAAAATGAGGAAAACAGGGTTGAAAGAAATGTATATCGTGAGATATGCAGATGATTTCAGAATTTTCTGCCGGAATAAAGAGGACGCTTTGAGAACGAAAGAGGCTGTAACGGCATGGATAACCGAGAGGCTGAGGTTGGAGGTATCGCCAGAGAAAACAAGGATAGTCAATGTTAGAAAACGCTATTCAGAGTTTCTTGGGTTTAAGATACGAGTCAGACCGAAAAGCAGGAAGTACATCGTGCAATCTCATATCTGTGACAAAAAGTTGGAACTGGAAAGGCAAAAACTGGTGGAACAGGCGAAACGAATTGCCCGACCTCCAGAGGGAAAAAGACCTTTGGACGAAATACGGCTGTACAATTCAATGGTTCTGGGAATACAGAATTATTTTCAACTTGCCACCTGCATCAGCATTGATTGCAGGAAAATCCACAGACAGGTCATGACAGTTTTAACAAATCGGCTCAATACAGAAACCGGGTGCAGACTTGTTCGAGAGGGCGGCGCAATGACCGAGAGCGAAAAAGAACGGTTTGGAAAGTCGGCAATGATACGGTATGTATCTGGAATCGACCAACCTATCTACCCTATCGCATACATCAAGAACAAGATACCGATGGCAAAGAAAGCGGCGGTTTGCAGTTACACGGTAGAGGGACGGGCATTGATACACACGAACCTAAGTATGAACTCATCTGTTCTATCAGGTTTGAGGAATCAACCGTCTATGGGGCGAAGCACAGAACTTACTGACAGCAGGATTTCACTATTCTCGGCTCAACGTGGAAAATGTGCGCTAAGTGGGGAACTCTTTGAAAATGCGGCTGACATAGTATGCTGGCTGAAAACACCGGCAGAATTGGGCGGCAAGGAACGCTATCGAAATATGATTTTGTTCCATAATAGATTTCTTCCACTCCTGCAAGAGTGTCCTAAGAATGAGCTAAAAGAGATAGCCGACACGCTCAAGGCAACAAAGGAACTGATGTTAAAAGTGAACAGTCTGCGCCAGCAGGCTGGTTTGTCCGCAATAGAAAACTAACATTTCATTTGGTGATTGATTAAATGCTTGTGAAAACAACCGATGGAACGCCGGATGCGGTGAAAGTCGCACGTCCGGTGTGGAGTGGGGGAAAATCCGGCGATAACTTCAAAGGATTACCTATCACTATAGGCGGAAAAGCTCTACTACACAGCTCTCATCGGCTACATCTGGTACGAGGCACCCGACCACGAGAAAAACTTTACTACTCTGCTCGAAATGATCAATGCCTCGGAAGCCAGAGAGGACGATGAGACCTTCAAGAACCCCGTGGATGTCATGTTCGATGAGCTGGAAGCCCGCGATCCTGACCACTTTGCGGTCAAGCAATACCGCAAATACAAATTGGCGGCGGGCAAAACCGCGAAGTCGATCCTGATTTCCTGCGGTGCAAGGCTTGCGCCATTCGACATCGCAGAGCTGCGGGAACTGATGAGCTACGATGAGATGGAGCTGGACACCATCGGAGACCGGAAGACGGCGCTGTTCGTCATCATTTCCGATACCGATGACACCTTCAATTTCGTCGTGGCAATCATGTATTCCCAGCTCTTCAACCTTCTCTGCGACAAGGCAGATGACGTTTACAACGGACGGCTTCCCGTCCATGTGCGCTGTCTGCTGGATGAGTTTGCGAACATCGGTCAAATCCCGAAGTTTGATAAGCTCATCGCCACCATCCGAAGCCGGGAAATCTCGGCGTCAATCATCTTGCAGTCCCAGTCTCAGCTCAAGACCATCTACAAGGATGCGGCGGACACCATCACGGGCAACTGCGACTGCACACTTTTCCTCGGCGGAAAAGAAAAATCGACTCTCAAGGAAATCAGCGAGGTGCTGGGCAAGGAGACAATCGACCTTTACAACACCTCAGAAACCCGTTCCAACAACAACTCCTATGGCTTGAACTATCAGAAAACCGGCAAGGAATTGATGTCTCAGGACGAGATCGCCGTCATGGACGGAGCCAAGTGTATTTTGCAGCTTCGAGGCGTGAGACCTTTTCTCAGTAACAAATACGACATTACGAAGCATCCAAAGTACCGGCAGCTCTCCGACTATAACAAGCGGAACGCCTTTGACATCGAGAAGTACCGGCAGCACAAGCTGGTAGTCAAGCCCGATGACACATTCGACCTCTATGATATGGGCGAGGTCGAAGCGGATTAAAGCCCCGTCGCTGCACTGCGCAGTGGGTAAAGCCTGATGGCTCCCAAAGCAGAACAGCGACGGGGCTTCTTTTTTTATGCCCATTTTCAAAAATACACAACCAATCTTTTTCAAATCAAGGAGGAAAATCTATGGCTTTCATCAATCAGGCTGTCACGGTTCTTCAGACGCTCGTTATCGCCCTCGGTGCCGGTCTCGCAGTGTGGGGTGTTGTCAACCTCATGGAAGGCTACGGCAACGACAACCCCGGTGCTAAGTCTCAGGGCATCAAGCAGCTCATGGCTGGCGGTGGTGTGGTGCTGATCGGCACGACCCTCATCCCTCTGCTCTCCGGTCTGTTCGGTTAATCCGGCAGCCGCGCAGAAGTAACCATCGGGGCAGGTGCTGGAAAAGGCACTCGCCCTTCACAATTCACCAACGATTTAAGGAGGAAATTCAAGTATGGCATTTATCAATCAGGCAGTTACGGTTCTCCAGACGCTTGTTATCGCCCTCGGCGCAGGTCTTGCGGTGTGGGGTGTTGTCAACCTCATGGAAGGCTACGGCAACGACAACCCCGGCGCTAAGTCTCAGGGTATCAAGCAGCTCATGGCTGGCGGCGGTGTGGTGCTGATCGGCACGACCCTCATCCCCCTGCTCTCCGGTTTGTTCGGCTAATCCACGGCAAGCCCAGCTTAACCGAAGGGTGGTGAAATATTGGGCAGCATTTTAGAAAAGATCGAACAGGCTCTCAAGGATATGCTGATCGGATGGATCGAGAGCAACCTGACCAATATGTTCACCGATGTCAACGAGAAGGTTGGAACGATTGCCGCCGAGGTCGGGCAAACTCCGTCCGGCTGGAACGGCGGCGTGTACCAGATGATCCGGGGACTATCCGAAAATGTGATAGTCCCCATCGCTGGTATCATCATCACCTTCGTTTTGTGCTACGAGCTGATTTCCATGATCACCGAGAAAAACAACCTTCACGATATGGACACTTGGATGTTCTTCAAGTGGTTTTTCAAGGCGGCTGTGGCGATCTATCTCGTGACGCACACGTTTGACATCGTGATGGCAGTATTCGACATCGGGCAGAACGTTGTTTCCGGTGCAGCAGGAGTAATCCACGGCAACACCAGCATTGATATTGATTCGACGATTGCGCAGATGCGTACCGGCATGGAGAACATGGGCGTAGGAGAACTGCTCGGTCTGTCAATAGAAACGCTTCTGATCAGCCTGTGCCTCAAAATCATGGCGATCCTCATTACGGTTATTCTCTACGGACGCATGATTGAGATTTACTGCACCGTGAGCATCGCGCCTATTCCCATCGCAACCATGAGCAACCGCGAATGGGGCAGCATCGGCACGAACTATCTGAAAGGCTTGTTCGCTCTGGCATTTCAGGGATTTCTCATCATGGTCTGCGTCGGCATCTATGCAGTGCTGATCAACGGCATGATCATCGCAGACAACATTCATTCGGCTCTGTTCTCTGTGGCAGCGTACACGGTTATTCTGTGCTTCTCGCTGTTCAAGACCGGAAGCCTCGCAAAATCCATTTTCCATGCGCACTAAGGAGGTCGGCAGCATGAAGAAGTACAGCATCATCTACGCCGATCCCCCTTGGGCGTATCGGACTTACTCCAAGAAGGGACAGGGACGGTCGGCAGAAAGCCATTATCCGACGATGTGCATTGAAGACATCAAGGCACTTCCGGTTGGCGAACTGGCTGCGAAGGACTGCGCTCTGTTCCTCTGGATCACGTTCCCGTGCCTCTGTGAAGCACTCGAAGTGCTGACGGCATGGGGCTTTTCCTATAAGACCGTGGCTTTTGTATGGGTGAAGCAAAACCGCAGGAACGATGACCTCTTCACCGGCATGGGGTATTGGACAAGGGCAAACGCGGAAATCTGCATCCTTGCCACAAAGGGACACCCGAAGCGAGTTGACGCCGGTGTGCGTCAGGTCATCCTCAGCCACATCGAAGAGCATTCCAAAAAGCCGGATGAAGCGCGGGAGCGCATTGTTCGGCTCATGGGAGACCTTCCCCGCGTAGAGCTTTTTGCCCGTCAATCTCCCGAAGGCTGGGACGTTTGGGGCAACGAGGTCGAATGAACGGCTCATCTTCCTATGGAGGAAACACCATGCTGCGGCTAAGACCCATCTCTCTTCGAGACGCCAACGAGTATGTCCGGCAGCATCACCGGCATCACAAGCCGGTTGCCGGTCACAAGTTTTCCATCGGCTGTGAAGCAGGCGGTGAGCTGGTCGGCGTGATCATCGCCGGGCGTCCCGTCAGCCGGTATCTGGATGACGGCTTCACATTGGAGGTTACAAGGCTATGCACCAACGGAGAGAAGAACGCTTGCAGCTTTCTCTACGGCGCGGCGGCAAGAGCTGCTGCGGCTATGGGCTATAAGCGCATCATCACCTACACACTGGAAAGTGAAAACGGTGCAAGCCTTCGGGCTTCCGGCTGGATCTGTCAAGGCAAAGCGGGTGGGCTTCGCTGGACGGGCAAGCGTCAACCGAAGGAGGATCAATATCCCGCACAAATGAAGCTGCGCTATGAAAAGCAGCTTAGAAAGGAGGAAACAGTCAATGGCATTTGTTCCGGTCCCGAAGGATCTTAACCGCGTCAAAACGAAGGTCATGTTCAACCTGACCAAGCGGCAGCTCATTTGTTTTTCCGTCGCTGCGGCAGTCGGCGTCCCGATCTTCTTTCTGGCGAAGGCACATCTCGACTTGTCTACGGCGGCAATGCTGATGGTGGTTATCATGCTCCCGTTTATCTTCTTCGCGCTTTACGAGAAGGACGGTCAGCCCGCCGAAAAGTATCTGTACCACATCGTACAGTCCATGTTCATCCGGGACAAGGTGCGTCCCTATCGCACAAACAATCTCTACGCTGAAATTCAGCAGAAAATCAAAGAACAGGAGGAATTGCAGCTTGAACAACAGCACAGCAAAGGCAAAGCCTAAGATGACGGTCAAAAACGGCGTCGTTTACGGCGACGCCCTTTCCGCTCAGGAAAAGAAGCGGATCGTCATGCAGAAGAAAAAGGACAGAAAGGCAAAGAAAGTCCGCAAGTCCGCCCAGCAGACCATCCCCTATGTGGAGATGTGCCGCGACGGTATCTGCAAGGTGAACAGCCGCCTCTACACGAAGTCCATCGCCTTTGAGGACATCAACTACCAGCTTGCGCAGAACGAGGACAAAACCGCCATCTTTGAGAACTGGTGCGACTTTCTGAACTACTTCGACAGCTCGATTTTCGTCCAGCTCTCCTTCATCAATCAGAAGGCAAGTCTCAATGAGTTCCGCAAGCGCATCAACATTCCGGCACAGGAGGACGCCTTCAACGACATCCGCTCCGAGTATTCCGGTATGCTGCAAAGCCAGCTCACCAAGGGCAACAACGGACTGGTCAAGAAGAAGTACATCACCTTCGGCATTGAGGCAGACTCACTCCGCACCGCAAAGCCGAAGCTCGAACGCATTGAAACCGACATTCTCAACAACTTCAAAACCCTTGGTGTGAGAACCGAACCGCTGTCCGGCTATGAGCGGCTGAAAGTGCTTCATGATGTATTCAACATGGACACCAATGAGCCGTTCCGCTTTTCCTTCGATATGGTTGCCCGAACGGGACTCAGAACAAAGGATTTCATCGCGCCCACTTCCTTTGACTTCCGTGAGGGCAAGTGCTTCAAGATGGGCAAAACCATCGGCGCGGTGAGCTTCCTGCAAATCCTCGCGCCGGAACTCAATGACCGTATGCTTGCCGACTTCCTTGAGATGGACAGCAACATCACGGTCAATTTTCATATCCGGACGATTGACCAGGCGAAGGCAATCAAGAGCATCAAGTCGAAGATCACCGACCTCGACAAAATGAAGATCGAGGAACAGAAAAAAGCAGTCCGCTCCGGCTACGATATGGACATCATCCCGTCCGATCTCGCCACCTTCGGCGGTGAGGCAAAGCGTCTGTTGCAGGATCTCCAGACCCGCAATGAGAGACTGTTCCTTGTGACTATCCTCATCATGAACACGGCAACCAATCGCCAGAAGCTCGAAAACGCGGTATTCCAGACCGCTGCCATTGCCCAAAAGTATAACTGTGCGCTCAAGCGTCTTGACTTCCAGCAGGAAGAGGGGCTGATGTCCTCTCTGCCTATCGGCGTCAATCAGGTGGAGATCGAACGCGGACTGACCACTTCCAGCACGGCGGTTTTCGTGCCGTTCACCACGCAGGAGCTTTTTCAGGGCGGCGAAGCTCTCTACTACGGGCTGAACGCACTGTCCAACAACATGATCATGGTGGACCGCAAGCAGCTCAAGAACCCCAACGGGCTGATCTTGGGTACGCCCGGTTCCGGCAAATCCTTCTCCGCCAAGCGCGAAATGACGAACGCCTTCCTCATCACGGAGGATGACATCATCGTCTGCGACCCCGAAGCCGAGTATTTCCCTCTTGTGCAGAAGCTCGGTGGTCAGGTCATCCGCATTTCGCCGGTCAGCACGGACTACATCAATCCGCTGGACATCAACACGAACTACTCCGAAGAGGAAAACCCGCTGACGCTGAAATCCGACTTCATCCTCTCCATGTGTGAGCTGATTGTCGGCGGCAAGGACGGCTTGCAGCCGGTTGAGAAGACCATCATTGACCGCAGCGTCCGCATGGTCTATCAGGAGTTCCTTGCAGACCCCAAGCCGGAGAAAATGCCGATCCTCGAAGACCTCTACAACATTCTGAGAAATCAGAAGGAACCGGAGGCACAGCGCATCGCAACTGCCCTTGAAATCTATGTTCACGGCTCTCTGAATGTCTTCAATCACAGAACGAATGTGGATGTCAACAATCGCTTCGTCTGCTATGACATCCGCGAACTCGGCAAGCAGCTCAAGAAGCTCGGTATGCTGATTGTGCAGGATCAGGTTTGGAACAGAGTCACCATCAACCGCGCCCAGCACAAGGCAACTCGCTACTACATGGACGAGTTCCACCTTTTGCTGAAAGAGGAACAGACCGCCGCATACAGCGTGGAAATCTGGAAGCGTTTCAGAAAATGGGGCGGCATTCCGACCGGCATTACCCAGAACGTCAAGGATCTGCTTGCGTCCCGCGAGGTGGAGAACATCTTTGAAAACTCGGATTTTGTCTACCTTCTGAATCAGGCATCCGGAGACCGGCAGATTCTCTCGAAGGCGTTGAATATCTCGCCCAGCCAGCAGAACTACATCACCAATTCCAATGCCGGTGAGGGGCTGATCTTCTATGGCTCGACCATCGTTCCCTTCAAGGACGATTTCCCGAAGGACACCCAGCTTTACCGCATCATGACCACCCGCTTAGAAGAAACCGTACAGAACTGATAGGAGGATTTTTGAATATGAACAACAAGATGATTACCATTCCCTATGCGGACGCTATCGAATACGGAGAGAACACCTCCGCGCTGTTTAAGGCTCTGTGGGAGCTGACCGATCTGATCCGACTGGAAAGCGACCTCAAGAAGCATCACCGCGCCTACCTCCATGTGAGGGAGGACATCGACGAAAAGGTCAAGGAAGCGCGTCAGATTATGACCAAAGTATCTGTGGATATGATTGGTTTCTACCTCAATGTTGATGTTTCTGAGTGCAGCAACAGCGATGAGAATACCCCTTTCGTTGACGCGGGTGATGATGAAACCGTATCTATCCCCAAGGACAAGTATGAGCTGATGATCGACGATTTGCTCACGATGTCCGAAATCATCCAGTGCGTTGCGGATATGCGCACGCAGGATGTGAAGGCAATCCGCGAGTTCGGCAAGTTCGTTCCCGCCTTCGCTGCCTTTGAGAAGAACCGCCTGAGCCTCTATCGTGAGGCGGCGAAGGAAGCCGAGGACATCTTTGACCGTTGGGCGGACGAGATTGACGATTTCGACGAGGACTACGAGCCGGACGAGTTCTTCTCTGACTGAGCCGTCCGGCTCTCAAAGGAAGGAGCTGATACCCATAGAGTTTGACACCATTCATACCGGCGATTGCCTTGAAATCCTGAAAACTCTGCCCGATGACAGCGTTCATTGCTGTGTGACATCCCCTCCGTATTACGCGCTCCGCGATTACGGCGTGGAAGCTCAGATCGGCAGAGAGACAACGCCGAAGGAATATATCTCGCGCCTGACGGAAGTGTTTACCGAAGTCAGGCGCGTTTTGCGTCCGGATGGGACGCTCTGGCTGAACATCTCGGACACTTACGCTGGGAAAGGCAATCAGGGCGATTTTGTTGACCCGAAGAACCCCAACGGCAGAAGCGGTCAGGCTGTGGCTCTCAACAACAAGGTTGAGGGCTGCAAGCCGAAGGACATGATCGGCATTCCGTGGATGCTGGCTTTTGCCCTCCGCGATACCGGCTGGTATCTGCGCAACGACATCATCTGGATGAAGGATAACCCCATGCCGGAGAGCGTGAAAGACCGATGCGCCCGCTGCTATGAGCATATTTTCCTGTTCTCCAAGTCCAAGAAGTATTTCTTTGACTACAAGGCAATCTCCGAGCCGATTGCTCCCGCAACGGCAGAACGCCTCAAGCGCGGCATGAAGGGCGGCAACAAGTACGGCAAGCCCGTTCCCGGTCAGCCTCAGCCGCAATCCATCAACCGCCCCCGTGAGCATGGCGCGATCAAGGACGCAGACATCAATCCGCTCCGCAACAAGCGCGATGTCTGGAAGATCAACACCGTCCCCTTCAAGGGCGGTCACTATGCCGCCTACCCTCCAAAGCTGGTTGAAACCTGTCTTCTCGCCGGTTGTCCAGAAGGCGGCATTGTGCTTGACCCCTTTATGGGAAGCGGCACAACCGGCATGGTTGCCTCACAGATGGGGCGTCATTTCGTGGGCATCGAGCTGAACCCTGAATACACCGAGCTTGCCTACAAGCGGATTGGAGGTGAAATCTGATGCCCAAGGAACCGGAACTCAAAGCCCGCGACAAGGTAGTCGTGCGGATGACGCGGGAGGGCGCGGTTGAGGAAAACCTGACGGCTGGCACCGAACAGCGTGTGTCAAAGCGGCTGGAAGAGGCAGAGTTGGTAAAGCTCACTGAGACAGCCGAGCCTTCCGAAGCTCTTTCTGCGGAGGAACAGAAAAAGGTGCAGATGCGCCGTCAGCAGCGTCAGTTTCAGGCGGAACACGCCGAGGATAACGACACACAGCCGCCCTCTGAAACATCCGTCACAGAAGAGAAAAAGCCGGAGAATCCACCCCAGAATGTACCCGAACCGCTGCCCGTGTCAGAGACGCCGTTCAAGCCCCCTGTTTTGGAGCAGCACGGCGTTTCTTCGCATACCGGCACGGTGATTGCCGAAACGGTTGTTACGCACAAGCTGCGTAAGACCTCTGCGGTTGAAGCCGTTGATGCAGATGCCGTTCTCACTCAAGCGGCGGAGACTGCCTCTGCAAAGCCGCTCTCGGACGATGCCGTCCCGCCCACGAAGCGGATGCAGAAGCTCGAAAGGAAGTCTGAGAAGGCACATGAGCGTCTGGATGCTGCCCGTGAAAAACTGCCCACGCACAAGGTTCTCAAGAAAGAGCGTGTCTTTGATGAAGAGACCGGCAAGGGCAAAACCCGCCTTCATTTTGAGGATGAGCTGAAAAAGCCGAAGGGCAAAGGCAAGCTGCAATTCGAGACGGAGAAAACCGTCCGCAAGGTCGGTGACACCCTCGCTTCCGGCATTCACGGCAAAATCCATGAGGTCGAGCAGGAAAACGCGGCGGTTGAGGCAGCGCACAAAACGGAGATTGTCGCTGAGACCGCCGCAAGGAATTTCAGTCATCACAGAGAAAAGAGCGTCAACAAGCCCTATGAGAAGGTTTCCAAGCTGGAACACAAGGCGGATGTAGCTGACGCAAAGCTCCAATATGAGAGAAATCAGCAGGAGCATCCTGAGATGAAGAAGCAGAACATGAACAAGCACTACCAGAAGCAGAGCATCAAAAAGGAATATGCCGCTGCACGGAATGCCGGTTCTCAGACTGCCGGAGCTGCCACGAAGAATACCGGCAAGAAGCTCGGTGAGAAGGTGTCCGACAAGATCAAGGAGTTCTTTGAGAAGAACAAGAAGGTCTTTATCTGGCTTGGCGTCGGAATTGCCCTTCTCGTTTTGCTCGGTGCCGGAATCAGCTCGTGTTCGATGCTCACCTCTACCGGCTCGTCGGTTATCGCTTCCTCTTATCTCAGCGAGGACGACGCGATGCTTGGCGCGGAGGCGCAGTATTGCCGGATGGAGCAAGAGCTGCAAAGCTATCTGGATAACTATGAAAGCACCCATGGCTATGACGAGTATCACTTTGATCTGGACGATATTGAGCATGACCCCTATGTGCTGATCTCCATTCTCTCGGCTCTCCATGAGGGCGAGTTCACGCTGGACGAGGTGCAAGGTACGCTCCAAATGCTGTTTGAAAAGCAGTACATCCTCACCGAAGAGGTCATCGTCGAAACCAGATACCGCACGGAGACCGACACATGGACGGATGCAGGCGGCAACACGCACACGGAAACCTACCGCGTTCCGTATGACTACTACATCTGCAACGTGAAGCTCGAAAACTTCAATCTCTCCCATGTTCCGGTCTACATCATGTCTCAGGAACAGCTTTCCATGTATGCGACGTATATGTCGGTGCTGGGCAACCGCGAGGATCTGTTCGGTGACTCTCCCTATGTGGACAAGTACATCACAAATCCGCCCGCTGACTACGATGTCAACCCGGAATACCTGAACGACGAGAAGTTTGCAACGCTGATTACCGAGGCGGAAAAGTATCTCGGCTATCCGTATGTTTGGGGCGGCTCCAATCCCGACACGTCCTTTGACTGCTCCGGCTTCGTCAGCTATGTTCTCACAAACAGCGGTCTTGTGAATACCGGACGATTGGGCGCACAGGGGCTTTACAATGTCTGTACGCCGGTCTCAAAGGCGAATGCACAGCCCGGTGATCTCATCTTTTTTGTCGGAACGTATGACACCCCCGGCGTGTCCCACGTCGGCATTTACGTCGGTGATGGGGTCATGATCCACTGCGGCGATCCCATTCAGTACACATCCATCAACTCTTCCTACTGGCAGCAGCATTTCTACGCCTTCGGAAGACCCGCCTATTAAAAGAAAGGAGTTTTTCATGAATCCCAAGTATCAGAAAGTCCTCTCCGACATCGAGAAGGCTGAAAAGAAGAAGTCCGAAATCGAAGGGCAGCTCAAGGAGCTGTACGACAAGAAGACAGAGCTGGAAAACCTCGAAATCATCAATACCGTGCGCTCTATGGTGATGGACAAGGATCAGATCATGGCGTTCCTGTCTTCCATGAAGGGCGGCAACAAGCCCGCCGAAAATACGGAGGTAATCGACAATGCGTAAGAAGTTTCGTTTTCTGACCGTCCTTGCGGTCTGCATCATGGTTCTGTCCTGCTTCTCTGTCACGGCGTTTGCCTACGCCGATGACACCGAGCAGAACCTTCCCGTTACGGAGGCAACTCAGCCGGAACAGCAGCCTGAGACTACTCCTACGCCGGAAAAGCCGAAGGGTGAGCCGATTGACGATGAGGGCAACGCCTACACCCGCGACTTGCTCTATGACAAGGCAACCAACAAGCAGTTCATCACTGTCCAGACGAAGAACGGCAACACCTTTTTCATTGTCATCGACTACGATGCACCCATCAATGAGGACGAGGAACAGTATCAGACATACTTCCTCAACATGGTCGATGAGAGCGACCTGCTTGCGCTGCTGGATGAAGACACTGCGGCGGCTCTGACCACCTGTAACTGCAAGGAAAAGTGCGCTGCCGGTCAGGTCAACACCGACTGCCCGGTCTGCAAGAATAACATGAGCGAATGCACCGGCGCAGCTCTCGCTATGCCTGAGCCGGACAAGGACGCAGAAACCGACGTCCCTGCTCCCAAGCCTGAAAAGAAATCCAATGTCGGTATGGTTCTTATCGTCTTCATCCTTGCTGGAGCTGCGGGCGCGGCGTATTACTACATCAAGTTCGTCAAGGGCAGAAAGCCCAAGGACGAGGATCTGGACTTCTTCGACGATGAAGGCTACGAGGAAGAGCCGTACATCAACGAGGATGAAGAGCCGCAGATTGCGGAGGATGTTGAAACGGACGGTGATGAGGATTGATCTTAGTCATTGCCGAAAAGCCCAGCGTTGCCCAGTCCATTGCAAAGGTGCTGGGCGCAACGTCCCGCAAGGACGGCTACATGGAAGGCGGCAATTACATCGTTTCGTGGTGCTTCGGACATCTGGTGGAGCTGGCAGACGCCAGCTCCTACGATGAGCGGTATGCCAAGTGGCGGTATGACGATCTTCCCATTGTTCCGGAAAGCTGGATGTTTGAAATCACGAAGGAAAAAGCCCAGCAGTTCAAGGTGCTGTCCTCTCTCATGAAGGACAAGCGCGTCACTGAGCTTGTCTGCGCAACCGATGCAGGGTGCGAGGGTGAGCTGATCTTCCGGCTGGTCTACAACAAAGCTGGATGCACCAAACCCTTCAAGCGTCTGTGGATCAGCTCGTTGGAGGACTCCGCCATCCGCGAAGGCTTCCAGCATCTCCGGGACGGCAAGGAATTTGACCGTCTCTATGAAGCGGCACTCAGCCGCTCGAAGGCGGACTGGATTGTCGGCATCAACGGTACCCGCCTGTTTACCACGCTCTATCACAAGAAGCTGGTGGTCGGGCGCGTCCAGACGCCGACTCTTGCAATGCTGGTGGAGCGTGACGGGAAAATCTCCACGTTCCAGAAGGAGCAGTATTTCAACGTCCACGTCGGCAAGGGCGATCTGACCGCCGATCTGGAAAAGGTCAAAACCGAAGAGGAAGCAAAAAGAATTGCGGCGGCTTGCGAGAAAAAGCAAGCCGTCGTTTCTTCTCTCAAGCGGGAGACGAAAACCGTCAATCCTCCGAAGCTCTATGATCTGACCACCTTGCAGCGCGAGGCGAACCGCTACTACGGCTTCACCGCCCAGCAGACGCTCGATCTCGTACAAACACTCTACGAAAAGAAGCTCCTGACCTATCCGCGCACGGACAGCCAGTTTATTACGGATGATATGGAGGACACCGCCCGTCAGGTCATTTCTATTGTCTGCCGCCAGCTTCCGCTTTTCTCCGGCGTTTCGATTACGCCGGACATTGCCCGCGTAACCGACAACAGCAAGGTCACAGATCACCACGCTATTCTCCCAACCGTCCAGCTCGAAAAGCAGGATGTTTCGGCGCTCCCTCAGTCGGAACAGAAAATCCTCAATCTTATCGGGATGCGCCTTCTGTGTGCGACCGGCGAGAAGCACACCTACGCAGAAACGCAGATCTCGCTCTCCTGCGAGGGCTACGAGTTCAAAACCAAGGGGAAGACCGTCGTTCAAAACGGATGGAAAGCCATCGAAGAGCTGTTCAAGTCCTCCCTCAAGGCGAAGGAAAAGGACGATCCCATGAAGTCCCTGCCCGAAGTCCATGAGGGCGATGTTCTGGATGGTGTGTCCGCCAGCGTCACCGAACACTTCACGACGCCCCCAAAGCAGTACACGGAAGACACGCTCCTGTCTGCAATGGAGACTGCCGGAAACGATCAGTTTGACGATGACACCGAGAAGAAAGGCCTCGGAACACCCGCGACCCGCGCCGGTATCATTGAAAAGCTGGTAAAGTCCGGCTTTGCTGAACGCAAGGGCAAATCCCTCATTCCCACGAAGGACGGCTGCAACCTTGTCTGTGTTCTGCCGGAACAGATCACCTCTCCCACAATGACGGCGGAATGGGAAAACACGCTCATGGAGATTGAACGCGGCAAGGCAGATGCGGACGCCTTCCTCAGCGGCATTGTCCGGATGACCGGCGATCTTGTAAAAGCCTATCCGTTTCTCTCCGATGCCGAAGCCCAGCGTTTCGGCACGGGCAAGGAGGAAATCGGCAAATGTCCCCGCTGCGGCTCTCCGGTCTACGTCGGCAAGGGCAATTTTTACTGCTCGAACAAGGAATGCTCCTTCTGCCTGTGGGAAGACAACAAGTTCTTTTCCAGCAAGAAAAAGAAGCTGACCAAGAAGATCGCAAAGGAACTGCTGGACAAGGGCTGGTGCCGCGTGACCGGGCTTTACACGCCGAAGAAGCCTCAGCCCTACGATGCGGTGATCCGTCTGGATGACAGCGGCGGCAAATACGTCAGCTTCAAGATGGAGTTTGACCGATGAGCCGCCCGAAGTATATTGCCTCTTGCAGCGGAGGCAAAGACAGCGTAGCGACGCTCCTGCTGGCGGCACAGCACAATGAGCCGCTGGACGAGGCGGTTTTCAGCGAGGTCATGTTTGATCAGAACACAAGCGGTGAAGTCCCGGAACATCGGGACTTCATCTATGACCGGCTCAAGCCCTTCTGTGAAAAGGAGCTGGGCATCAAGTTCACCATTCTCCATGCAGACAAGACCTACGATGAGGTGTTCCATCACGTCATCACCAGCGGACCGCACAAGGGCGAGGTTCGCGGCTTTGCATGGGCTGGAATGTGTGCGGTCAATCGGGACTGCAAAATCCCACCCGTTCGCAAGTACAATGCCGCGCTTTCGCCGGACACCGTGAGCTATGTCGGCATCGCGGAGGATGAGCCAAAACGCCTTGCTCGTCTGGATGGAATAACGAAGGTCAGTCTGCTTGCCAAATACGGCATGACCGAGGCGGATGCCTACAAGCTCTGTCAGGAACACGGTTTGCTTTCCCCAATCTACGCTCACTGCCGGAGAAACGGCTGCTGGTTCTGTCCCAACGCCAGTGACTCGGAGCTGCTGCACATGGTCACAAAGCACCCGGATATGTTTGACCGGCTGATTGAATGGGAGAACGAGGATAACATCTTCCATCGTCGGATGACGCGCAGAGAAACCCCGTCTGAGGTAAAGGCTCGTTTACTGAGCAAATCCCAGACGGGGTTTTCTTCGCCCAAAGGCAAATAAGAAATGGAGGTTTGAGATGGCTGAAAACAAAAATGCACAGCAAGTCCGCGAAATCACGGACAAGCTGGAACAGGGCATCAAGGAGCTTTTTGAATCCGAGCGGTTCAAGGAATACCTCCGCACAATGTCCAAGTTCTACAACTATTCCTTCAACAACACACTGCTCATTGCGATGCAGAAGCCGGAGGCAACCTATGTTGCCGGTTATACCTCGTGGCAGCGCAACTTTGACCGTCAAGTCATGAAGGGCGAAAAAGGCATCAAGATTCTTGCACCCGCGCCGTACAAGGCGCAGGAAGAGCGTGAGAAGATTGATCCTTTGACAAAGAAGCCGATGATCGACGCAGATGGGAAGGCTGTCACAGAGACGGTTGAGGTTCTGCGCCCTGCCTTCAAGGTGGTGAGTGTCTTTGATGTTTCCCAGACGGACGGCAAGGAGCTTCCGGACATCATCGTCGATGAGCTGAAAGGCACCGTCGAGAACTACGAGGCGTTCTTCGATGCGCTCAAGCAGGAGTCTCCCGTCCCCATTTCCTTTGAGGATATTCCGGGCGGCGCAAAGGGATTCTTCTCTCCGGTTGAAAGCCGTATTGCCATTCAGGAGGGCATGAGCGAAATCCAGACGGTCAAAACCGCCATTCATGAGATCGCTCACGCCAAGCTCCATGCCGTTAAGCCGGATGAGAAAGCCGCGCCAGAAGATAAGAAGGATCGGCACACCAAGGAGGTTGAAGCGGAAAGCGTTGCCTACACCGTCTGCCAGCGGTACGGCATTGAAACTTCGGACTATTCCTTCGGTTACATCGCCGGTTGGTCATCCGGCAAGGAAACCAAGGAACTGAAAAGCTCTCTGGACACCATCCGCAAGACGGCGGCTGAGATGATCGAGGGCATTGACGCCAAGCTCAAGGTGCTGCTGGCAGAGAAAGCACAGTCCGCAGAGATGGAAGTCGAAGCTCCCGTAAAGGAAGCTGTTCCGGAGGAAAAGCCGGAAGTCCCCATTTACCGCGAGACGGTGAATTACGCCTATGAAGCCAGTGAGCTGGAAGCATATCGTGCCTCCCTTGCTGCAAACGAGGAATGCAGCAGGGCGATTGAAGCGGCGATCAGTTCTAACTACGGTGATAACCGGCTGGATGCGGATGCTGCCGTGAAAAGCGTCCTTGAGCAGTTCTCTCCGGAGCGCGTCCGGTATGTCCTCGCAAACACCATTCAGCAGAAAGACTTTGACGGGCGCATTCCGCAGCCCCTCAAGGAGTGGGCGAAGAGCGTTGAAGTCTGTCCGGAGAATGCCTCCCGCTTCCTTGTGGATAAACCCAATCCCGGACTGACCGCACTTTTCGTGGATGCGTTCCGTCAGCAGACCGAAGCTCAAAAGGAGGTCATGCCTGAGAAAGCTGAGGAAAGAGACCCGGAGGTCGTTGCATGGGAGAACGATGAAATTGCCTCTATTGAGGTAAAAACCGTGGAGGTCAAGTCTCCCTTTGCGCCCTTGCCAGAGGAAGCAGAGAAAGCGCACAAGGCGCACCGCCTGACTGCCGAAGAGAAGGAGATCAAAGCCGCCGTCATGGACACGCTCAAGGGGCAGATTGCCTATAACAATGACGGTATGCGGGCGTCCTATCGCGCTTCCAACCATTCCTTCAATCTGTTGGCACGGAACGGCGTCAGGATCGAGGGCAACACGGTTACGCAGAACGGTGAGCCACTGTTCAAAATCCATCGCCGTCATGCGGCGCGAAAAACTCAGGGCTGTTATCGTGAGCTGATGCCGACGCTGGAATACGTCAAGCAGGAGCAGAAGCAGGAAAAGCCCTCCATCCGCGATCAGCTCAAAGCTGCCGCGAAAACACAGCCGGAGAAGAAGTCTCCGGTCAAATCCAAAACGCACGACATGGAGTTGTGAGAAAGGAGACGCATGAAGAAATACACAGATGTTGACATCATCGCGGAGCTGCAGAAGCTCGTGGACAGTCATGTAGACAGCTACAAGGAAGACTTCGACATCGACAAGCGCATCATCCGCCGCACCGCCGAAAGCCAGAATCCCGAAGACAAGACGCTGATGTGGTTCTGCCGTCCGCATGGAACGCACTGCCTCAATGAAAATCAGGTCTTCATTCAGGGGACAAGGGATCACAACACCTTCCGCTTTTACGCGGAACAGACCTACGACGAGTGCGTTGCCCGCGTTATTGTTCCGAAAACCGTCAAGCGCGGCAAGGTCTTCGGAGATGTCTTTGAGATCAACTACCGGGAACAGGCGGCAAATGTGGCGCAGAACTCGGTTGCGCCGGATCATGACCGGCTGACCTTCGCAGATGGCTTTGTGCTGGACGCACCCTGCCGCAGCAGCTTCGATGCAGCAATGTCTCTGGTCGGTGAGCATGGCGGCGTCAAAACCTACCAGACGCTCCCGAAGGACGCGGAGGCTCTGGCGGAAGTGTTGACAAAGCAGAAAAGCCGCCGTGACAGACTGCCGGAGGCTGAGAGGACGGAGGCGCTTTCGCCGCTCCCCGTCGCAGAACTCCGCAAGTACGAGGCAGTCAAAAAGGCGCATCCGGACGCGCTGGTCTGCTTTGCACAGAACGGCTATTTTGAGCTGTACGGCAAGGACGCGGAAAAAGCAGCACCCTTGCTCGGCACGAAGCTCCTTGAGAAGAAGGTGCGCGGCAAGCCCTCCATGCCGGTGACCGGCTTCCGTGAAGCTGCGTGGGTAGCAGCATCAAAGAAGCTCTGGCAGTCCGGCGCGGATGTCTTTCTCAGCAAAGAAGGTGAGACCTTCAAGGAACTCAAAGCCGCAGATTACATTCCTGTCGGCGCGACGCTGAATGTGGATGGCATCAAGTGCAGAATCGAAGCGGTTGATTTTGCCGCCGATGAAGTCCAACTGACCAATATTGAGGACAAGAACAGACCGATCCGCTTTTCTGAAAGCATTCAGTATGTCCGCTCGTATGTGGAGGATGCCGGAACTGCCATCTACGACACCATCCCAAAGAAGCCCGCTGCCCGTGAATCCATCCGCGACAAGCTGAAATCCGCGCAGAAAGCCCAGCCGCCCCACACACCGAAGCCGCAGAAAAACAAAGGAAAGGATATGGTACTCTGATATGAAAAACTTTACCGTAGAAGAACTCAACCTCATGTGCTGCTTCAATACGTCCAGCCGGAAGCGACTGATCGACGATATGAAGAGCGTCACCCTGAACGACATGGACGGCGAGATCGCAGAGCTGATGTACAAAACCGTCCGGAAGCTCGAAGCCATGACCGACGCGGAGTTTGAGGAACTGTACATCATGCCGGACGGCATGGTGGATGACTGAAAGGAGGATGCCTATGCCCGTATTAGACTGTAATTTTGAAGCCTTCGTCACGAACCTTGGCAAGTACAACGAGGGTATGCTGGTCGGTGAGTGGGTGAAGCTGCCCACCACCGAAGAAGAGATGCAGAAGGTCTTTGAGCGCATCGGAATCGGCAAGCAGGATGAGTTCGGTCAGCCCTATGAAGAGTGGTTTATCACCGACTACGAATGCCCGATCTACGGTGTTCAGAAGATGCTTGGCGAGTACGAGAGCCTTGATAAGCTCAACTACCTTGCCGCTTTGATTGACGAGCTTTCCCTGAGCGATCAGGAAAAGCTCGTTGCCATTATGGAGGCTGGCTGCGATGAGGTCAGCGACATCGACGATCTCATCAACCTGACGTTCAATCTGGACTGCTACGACATCATGCCCGGTATCAACGACGAATCCGACCTTGGCTATTATTACGCACACGAAGCTGGTATCTACTCTGAAAAGGATCTCGGTCCTCTGGCAAACTACATCGACTATGAACGCTATGGGCGTGACATTGCGATGGATGAGCAGGGACGATTCACCGATGAGGGCTATGTCCGCGTTGCAAGCGAAAGGTGGGACAGGCAGTTTGACGGTGAGCTTGATGACATTCCCGACGAATACCGGATTACCGGCTCAGGGGAAGCCGCCGAGCGTGACAGCACCATTGCCGTTCTCGTCGTTGAGCCGGGCAAGGAGCCTTATGTGAAGGAGATTGACTCGGATCTCAAGTCCTTGCAGCATGAGGTCGGCGGCTGCATCGAGGCGATTTATCCCTACGAAGACCCTGTTGCCTTAGTCTGCAACGAGGAAGGCAAGCTGGAAGGTCTGCCCCTGAACCGCGCTCTGCGTGATGAGGACGGTGACATCTACGACGTTGTTGCCGGAACATTCATGGTAGTTGGCTTGACGGATGACAGCTTCGGCTCTCTGACCGTAGAGCAGATGCAGAAGTTCTCCGACCTCTTCAAAGTTCCGGAGCAGTTTGCAAAGCTGGGCGATAAGATTGTTGCGATCCCCATGATCTCGAAGGAGCAGCAGAAGCAGGAAGCTACCGAGCAGAAGGACTTTGAGATGAATGCCGACACCTCCGGTCTGACGGTTGCCGGTCACATCGGGACGTGGCACACCATTGACCAGCGCGAAGTCGGCGGTCGCAGCTTTTATTTGATGGAGCATGATACCTACGGCGATGAAGCTGCCTGTATCATTGCCGATGAGCGCGGCAAGCTCGTCCTTGATGATGTCTACAACGGCTTTGACGATGACACGCTCCGCCTTCTCGACCTTGAGGTCAAGGAAGTGCCGGAAATGCCCGATCCCACGCTCTCCATTCAGGATATGAAGGACTACGGCTACGCATGGGCTGGCGTTCTTCCTGCCGGTCAGGAGGCGGCTGAAAAGGCACTCGAAAAGGGCTGTGAGGTTTACCGGCTCTATTCGGATAACACCGAAGGCTTATGTGTGGATGCCAAGGAAATTGCCGACCATGCTGCAAAGGGCGGGAGGCTCGGCATCAGTAAGGAAAGCTGGATGGCGGCACTTGAGAAGGAAAACTATCTCAAGTCGGCTGAGATGGCAATGGAGGATGATTACGGCATGATTGACGGGATCATCAACAACGGTCCGAAGGAAGATAAAGTCCCGGAGCGCAGCGAGAAGTCCTCTATCATGGATCGGCTCAAGTCCGCAAAAGCAGATCATCCTCCAAAGGAATGCCCTCCTAAGCAAAAGCACAAAGGAGAGATAGACCTGTGAGCAAGAGTCAGAAGTGGAAGTTAGAATGGAGCTTCTATCTCGATACAGACGGGCGGCGCAAATACAATGATTTGTGCCGCCGCTGCATCCATTCCTGCAAGCAAAGTTTCAGGGCTGAAATCGTCAGATGTCCATGCTACATTTCCAAACGCAGCAGAGTAGACAGATAAGCCCGTTTTGTGTTGTGAAAAGGGTTGAAAATCAAGGATTTCTCGTCCTATAAACGGCACAGAGAAGTTGCCCTGTATGTTTTCCTATCTAAGTGTTCCCAACCGAAAGTGTAGGAATAAAGGTCGATTTTCTACCTTCCTTTGAAGGCAACAAAGTAGCACAAAGAGCCTCTGTCGATGCCCAGTCGGGTGTCGGCAGAGGCTCTTTTTTTGTGTCTTTTCCTTGAATTTTACCGTAAAATCATTCGCTAATCCATAGTGACACCATTAGCGTTTCTGTATCACTATGGTTCTAATCCATATAATATTCATGAGCGATTTAGAAAAGGAACAGGTAAACGCCCATGATTGATAAACGAATAGGAAAGCGCGTTAAGCAAGCCCGTGAGCGTCTTGGTATTACACAAGAGGATCTTGCAGAAAAGACCGGTTTGACCACAAATTATATTTCCACCGTCGAGAGAGGGATGTCATTTCCGCGTTGCGAGAAGCTGATTATTTTGCTCAATGGCTTGGAGACATCCGCTGATTCAATTTTCTGCGATGTCTTAGAGCATAGCGGAGAGGCAAAAGCCTCAGAACTCTCAAAGAAAATTGCTGATCTTCCTCCCGAAGCGCAAAAGCGCATTTTGCAAATGGTTGAGTTGATGATCCAGCAAGAGGCGGATAACATGAAGTAAGCTCATTGAAGGCTGCGTGATTTTTCACGCAGTTTTTTCTTTTGCCGACTTATTTCTACAAATTTCTTGATTTTCTATGCTATAATCTATGTATAAGCGTTTTAGAAGCACACGCTAATACATATAAGGAGATCAAGAATATGAAAAGTTGTGCCTTCACCGGACACCGACCTCAAAATTTGCCCTTTGGCTTTCGTGAGGATGATGAACGCTGCATTGCGCTCAAAGAAACCCTAAAAAAACAAATTATCTCTTTGATTACAGATGAAAATGTCACCCACTTTATCTCTGGCATGGCTCTCGGCGTTGATATGTACGCCGCCGAGATCGTTCTGGAACTGAAGAAGACTTATCCAGGCATTACGCTTGAGAGTGCTATACCGTGCGAAACGCAGGCAGCCAAGTGGAATGCAGCAATGCGCGAAAGGTACTATGGCATTGCTGCTCAATGTGATAAAGAAACGCTTCTTCAAACGCACTATACTCCTGACTGCATGGACAAGCGCAATCGGTACATGGTAGATCACGCTGATTACATCATTGCAGTATGGGATGGCAAGCCCAGCGGTACAGGCAAGACAGTGATGTACGCCCAAAGCAAGGGGAAGGTAATCATCAAAGTCAATCCGGCAACACTCACGGTTGAACGGTTATAAATGCCCAAAAACGCCTCCACAAATCAATCCTTGCTTAAATCGCAAAAATTATTTCTAAAATACAAACGCAGTACACGATTCCGCGATTGTGGAATCCGTGTACTGCGTTCATTTTTTTGTGCAGCCTTTCACGGCTCAAGAAGAAGTCACTCTGTTTCGGAAAGTCGAATAGTGCCTCCTATGAACAGCGCATCGAGTCAATGAATTTGAATCGCCGGAAACGGTTATTCGTTTCTGCTGCACTGTAAAAGCCGAGTCAGAACTGGATAAGATTACAGGAGATCATTCAGTAAATTCATACACTTGACCTTCTGTTGGAGGTTTGCACTTCCGTAGACATTCAGTGTAAAGGACACATTCTTATGACCGAGGATTTCAGAGAGCGACTTTATATCAAACTCCGGTATCTCAATCGCTCTGACTGCGAATGTGTGTCGGATCTCATGGAATTTTACCTTTTCCAATCCGTTCCGTTTCAGGAAACGGGTGAAGAACTGCCGATAAGTACGAGGCTCTGTCGGCTTTGTTTTGCCGGTCAAGAAGTAGTGGTTAGGGTTATCCGTGTAGAACTTCTTGATAATGTTCATCAGAAGAGACGGAACAGGGATCGTCCTTGCAGAAGTTTTCGTTTTGGGCGGTCCGATGTGAAGATAGGACTCGCCCTTCTTTTTGTCATAGATGCGCTGAACAGTCTTATTGATGCTGATGGTCTTATCCGTCAACGAGATGTCCTTCATCTGTAATCCGCAGAGTTCTCCAATGCGTACTCCGGTAAAAAGTGCAATTAGAATGCCAGCGGTCTTCCTGTTCAAGTTCATGTAGATGCACTGAATCAGCGCTTGCTCCTGATCTTTTGAGAGAGAAACAACCTTCTTAATGCCAAGTTCCTTCGGGTACTCGATGAGATCCCAGTTCAGCAGCGGAATCGCCCTTTCTTTGTACGCAAACTCCATTGAAAGTCTGAAAACGAGGATCACATCCCGGATGGTCTTTACCGTTAGCCCTCCGGTCTTGTCCAACCTACCGGCATCATGGAGATACGAAATGTAGCTCTGGATGTCCGTTTCGGTGATGCTGCCGATCTTACGCTTGCCGAAGTATGGAATAAGATGATTTTCGGCAATCAGCGTAAAGCTGGCATGGGTTGACGGCGTGATCATTGGCTGCTTTTGATTTAGCCAAGTGTTCACAAGCGTCTTGAATTGTGTATTGTTAGTCATATTGACCACCTCCACGAACATTATCCGTTGGAGGGATAATCAGGGCAGTATATTCCTCAAGTAACGGTCTTGAGAAGCGTCCGAAACTCCGCTTTCCGGGCTTCGATGAGCCATACAAACAGTGCCGCATTGGTGACATCTATGCAGAGCGAAGTCAGCGTGGAGCATCCAACATGGAATTACTGTCTGTTACAATGAACGATGGTGTCAAGCCCCGTTCCGAGATAGAAGGAAAGGACAATTCCAGCGAGGACAAAAGCAATTATAAGATTGTCCGCAAGGGTGATATGGTCTACAATTCCATGCGAATGTGGCAAGGTGCAAACGGTATTTCTCCGTGCGACGGTATTGTAAGTCCTGCATATACCGTTCTTATGCCCACGCAAGAGATCAACAATGGATATTTTGCGGCACTCTTCAAAAGTGCGAACATGATCAATGAGTTCAGGAAGAACTCACAAGGTATGACATCGGATACATGGAATTTGAAATACCCTCAGATAGAAACGATAAAGATACAGATTCCATCTGTTTCTGAGCAGGACAAAGTGTCAGAGCTGTTCGGTGTCCTTGATGCAAGAATAGTCGCACAAGCTCAGTTAGTTGAATCCCTCAAGAAGTATAAAAGAGGTCTGCTTTCTTCCGTGTTCTCGCAAAATGTGTCCCTGTTTTCAACTGCTGCCTTTTATGCTTTTTCTGAATTGGCAGTGCGTAGAAGCGAGAAATACGATCCAAAATGCAATGCTCATGCCGTCTGTATCGAACTTGAGCATATTGAGCAGGAAACAGGACGCATCATCGGATCAACCTGTGCCGACTATCAAAACAGCATAAAAACAGTTAGCAAGCCCGGAGATGTAATGTTTGGCAAACTCCGCCCATATTTGAGAAAGTACGCATTCGTCCAGAAGGAGTGCGTTTGTTCATCAGAAATATGGTCTTTGATTCCAACCGACATCGTGATTCCGAAATATCTTTTCTATCTGATTCAATCAGAGGCGTTCATGAAAGCAGCTAATGTAAGTTCTGGAACGAAAATGCCTCGTGCTGAGTGGTCAACAATCGCAAAAAGCGGTTATCCGATCCCGTCAAAGGATGACCAGCAAGCGACGGTTGACATTCTTGAAACCACAGATCGTATTATAGTATCTCATGTGGCGTCTTATGATCGCCTTATTGAGTACAAAAAAGGATTGCTCCAACGCTTATTTATATAAATAATTTCTGCAATAGTGCTTTGCGCAGCTCGTTCAGCAGCCTAAGTTCTGCGTTGCTTTGATCTATCCGGTCTGAAATTGCAGCTAAAATTGCTATGATTGTCTTTTGGGAGAACGGATCTGGATAAGTTATTTCAATCTTGGATATTTCAGCCGCTTGAACATGAACAATGGACTTTCCTTGAGCTATACGAGCAATTCTATCATTAACCACATGATTTAAGATGTAACTCATAATTCGTCCATCAACTTGAGTGCAACGATAGATGTTGAGATCACCGGCAAGAATAATGTCTGGGAGCATTACGCAAGAGGCTGTGGATATTTCCTCCGGTGTTTCGCCAGAGGTAGGAATTATAACATCGCCAATTTGACTGTAATACTGTTTATCCACCGATGCCTGTGTTTTACGAACAACATTCGATATGACCTCGCTATATGTTGTATAAAGCTCTCCATACAAGATAAATGGAGTACCCTCTAAAGAAATATCTGCCTTAGATAAAGGTGCGCCCTTTATGAATATACCGATGTCACCGATTCTTGATGTTGTCCACTTAACATTCTTGATGCTGCAATGTTTTGGGGATAAGAGTGTACGAACGACACCTCTTTTATACTTCTTGAGGGCAATTATTAACTGTCGCTGTTCCTCGATCCGATTGGATAGGAGTGTCAATAGGTTTGCGATCTTCTCCTGTTCAGGTAGTGAAGGAAGAAAGAGTGATTGCCCATAGAGAGTGTCCCACTCAACATTTCTTCGACATACGCTTGCCCCTACGGTTGTCGCATTATAGAAGAATCGTTTCGCAGCATCGGACTTTATCCATTGGGCTATTAAATCAATAGAACATCCAGAAATGTCATAAGTTTTATACGCAGGAGAAACCATGCCGTGCTCAAAGCGCTGATTTACATTGGCATTTCCTAAATGAAGATTTTGCGTTGACAGCACCATTGTTCCATATTTTATCTTTTTGTAGCCCTTATTGCTTGCACCACGCTGATGCCCAAAAAGCTCTGTGTTTAGGAACATACCTTCAATGGCAGCGGATAAAAGAACATCTTCATCTTCTACTTTGGTACGATTGCTAAACTCGTGAACAATGTCTCCAAATGCCGTTGCCTTCCACGGCTCATCGAAGCCCGGAAACCGGAGTTTCGGACGCTTCTCAAGACCGTTACTTGAGGGCTATTTTAGCAACCGAATACTGGCTTGTAGCAAAGGTAAATCCCTTGCGGTAGCAGAGATATTCCGCTACTGCAAGGGATTTTGTCGGTCATATAGCTCCATTCTGCTTGCTTGATCAGAAGTATAAAAGAGGATTATCCAACTCCCTTTTTGACCGTCTATCAGCAGAAAGCGAAAGTCAGCTCTGCATCTTTGGCGATATGATGACTATTTTGCAAAACAACACTTTTTCCAGAGACAATCTGTCTGTTGGTGGCAATGGAGTTAGAAATATTCACTACGGTGATGTCCTGATTAAATATGGTGCAGTTCTTGATCTTCATAGTGAAAATGTTCCTGTTATAAACGCCGAACAGGATATTTCCAAGTTTTCTGCTTTAAGCTACTTGCGGAATGGCGATGTGGTTTTCGCTGACACAGCAGAGGATTACACCGTAGGAAAATCCACCGAAATTATAGGAGCAGAGAATATTGCTGCTCTGTCTGGACTGCACACTATTCCATGCCGTCCTCAAGGTTCTTTCGCTCCGATGTATCTTGGCTACTACTTCAACTCTGATTACTTCAAGAAGCAGCTTTACCCGATGATTCAAGGAACAAAAGTTTCTTCTATCAGTAAGAGCGAAATTATAAAAACAAAAATAATCGTTCCATGTCTGCAAGAGCAGGCTCGTATTTCCTCTATCATGTCGGCGTTGGATGATCGTATTGATGCAGCAAAGCATACAACAAAAGACCTTATAGATCTTAGAAGCGGCTTGTTGCAACAACTCTTTATATGAAGAGCTGTTGCAGTAGTCCAGAACGCAGATTCTCGATAGCTTGTAAGCACCTTTGAGCAGCCTCATATTTCTTTTGAATGTTTGAGAGATAATCAACAACAGCAAGTTGTTCGTTAGGATCGCTTGGTAGAGTATGAACTGTGTTGAAAAATCCGTCCGTCGGGACATTTAGCAAGCCGTGATTTCTTGCTCCTTCTGCGCAAATATTGTTTATGCCTTTATACCATTGCGCTGACTCAAAATACCACTTTGCAAGATCACTATTAACCACCTCTTCTTTGATAGCAAAGCAGAGATAAAGCGTAGATACTGCGCCCATCGGGTATAATTCGAGCCTCTTAATTGAGCCGAAGGGATATTCATTGGATGTGCTGCGATTATAGGCATATTCGCCTTTCTGCAAAAGATAGTAACCACTCATATCTGTACTTGCTACCATTTTTGAAAAAAAGTCCCTTTGGTCTATAAGTCCATATTGGGCTGAAATGGTTAGAGGAATATCCGTTTGATTGCCATTTTTTCGGGTAACTCTTGTAGCAAAGTCGGATAGCTTGTATTGCTTCCAAGGCTTTTGCAATTCCATTGGGACAAGGCGAAGTTTTTGAGAGAAAACAGCCTCAAATACACCTCTTTTATACTTCTTGAGGGATTCAACATATTTTCCCTGTGCAGCTATACGCTTGTCCAATAAGGTTATGAACTCAGCGAGGCGTGTTTGTTCAGCCTTTTGAGGGAAACAGCACTTTATCGAAACAAAATCTTCTGGAGAAACAGCCATTCTTTCATAAACTGTTCCTTGCTGATACTTCAAAGCCCTGTTGATAAAGTCCCATCGTGTGAGATACGCACCGATAAAATCAGGATCAAAGGAAGCCTCAATTTCAAATGTAACATAGATTGGAGAAAAAATAGCATCTCCATATGTATTTAAGCAAATTACCCCAAACTTCAAATTGGCTGGGTTGTAACACAAATCTCCCAAATGTGTAACCTTGTATTTCTTATTTTCAGTTGAAACAAGGAAGTCTCGATCATAACGGGCAGTCTTTCCGTAAATGCCTTCTTTCGACAATGTAGCGTGTTCGTATGTTCCGTCCTTTTCAGCGTATTCGTTTCTTTCCGTAAGGACACTTGAAAGAGCCGTTTCTTTCCACGGCTCATCGAAGCCCGGAAACCGGAGTTTCGGACGCTTCTCAAGACCGTTACTTGAGGATACATTTGCCATAATTATTTGCCCTCCACATCAAAGGGAAAATCAAGTCCCAGCTCATCGAAAAACGGTTTCAGTTGCGCGTCGATGCCTTTGATTTCAGCCTGAATATTGCGGATTTCTGCTGCAACAGCATTGAGGTCGATTTCCTCTTCCGGCTCAAAGGTATCAACATAGCGAGGAATGTTCAGATTGAATCCGTTCTCTTCAATCTCCTGCATAGTGGCAACATGGGCGTACTTATCGACATCCACACGATGCTCGTAGGTTTCGACGATCTTATCAATGTCGCACTCGCGGAGGATATTCTGATTCTTTCCGGCTTCAAAGTCGTTGGACGCATCAATGAAGAGGATGTTATCAGAGTTGCCATTGCGCTCTCTCTTGAGGACAAGAACACATACCGGAATGCCCGTGCCAAAGAAGAGGTTTGCAGGAAGACCGATAACAGCGTCCAGCACATTCAGCTTTTGGATCAGGTGCTTACGGATCACTTCTTCGGCTGCGCCCCGGAACAGAACGCCGTGAGGCAGCAGGACAACGGCTCGTCCGTCTTCGTCCATGTGGTAAACCATGTGCTGCACAAAAGCAAAGTCCGCCTTGCTCTTAGGCGCAAGTTTGCCGTATTCATTGAAACGCTCGTCCTCCATGAAGTGCATATCAGCAGACCAATTTGCAGAATACGGAGGATTTGCAACCTGAACACGGAACTTCATGTCTCCGAAGTAGTCATGTTCAAGCGTATCGCCATTGTAGATATTGAAGTTACGATAAGGGATGCCGCGAAGGATCATGTTCATTCGGGCAAGGTTATAAGTGGTCGAGGTCAATTCCTGACCGTAGTAGTTACGCACATTTGCATAGTTCTTGAGGCGAAGCAGCAGAGAGCCGGAACCGCAAGTCGGATCGGCTGCGTCCTTAACATCGGTCAAGCCAAGACAAGCAAGGCGGCACAGCAGCTCGGCAGGCCCCGAAGGCGTATAGAACTCACCGGCTTTCTTACCGGCTGTGGCAGCGAACTGACCGATCAGATACTCGTAGGCATTACCCAACACATCAATCTTCGTGGCATCCACGCTGAAATTGATCTCGTCCAGCGAAGCAATAATTTTCGCCATGACAGCACTTCTATCTTTAACGGTATGCCCCAGCTTCGTAGAATCAAGCTGCATATCGGAGAACAATCCGTCAAAGTCTTCCTGCGAATCGTTGCCGATAGTGGATTCCATCAGAGCGTTGATTGCTTTCTGCAAGAACTCAATGTCGAAGGAACGGTTCTCAACCATCTTGACCATCTTGCGGAACAAATACTCCGGTTCGATGATGTAGCCGAGGTCACGCAGAGCTTCTTCTACGATGGCAGCCTTGTATTCTTCGTCATTCCAAGCATCCTCGTAGCTGATATTATCGTCTTTGAGAAGATTAACCATGTACTTCTCGGTCTTGTCGGAGAGGTAGTAATAGAAGATCATGCCCAAGATATAGTTCTTGAACTCGTATGCCTCCATGTTACCTCTCAGGGCATTTGCCATCGCCCATAGTTTGTTGCAAAGCTCTTTCTGGTGAGCCTGAATAGAATTATCCATTGTTCTCTCTCCTTATTGGTATTTCTCAGTGTGCTGCCGGATAAATTCGACGATCCGGTTGACCAAAGACCTCTTCTTGAGCAGCGGCATGGGCTTCTCAATACGATCACGGATGTTTCCTGCATCCATTGTGCCGGAGAACTCATACTCAGAAATGATGTCCGTCAGCATGGAGGAATCAATATCCTCAGTCTTTGCGAAAGCAACGATCTCTTCTCGTTTTGCTTCATTTTCAAAGTCGTTGTATGCAGCGTCAATCTCATCCGCACTTTCAAGTCCAACAACGACACGATCCAAGAACGCTTGAAGAATTTCAACCTTGCGAAGCAACTGCGGATTATCCGTCCTGCTCAATTCTTCCTTGATGTGCTTGATGTCGTAGTCCTTCTGCTTCTTGTCATCAAAGTGGATGTTGCGGATCAAGTTCATGATATAGGCAACATTGATGCGGTCACTCTCCATGATCTCAATGCAGAAGTCCACATCATTCAGGACAGATACGACTTCTCGATCAGTTTTTTGCCGGGAGTAAAGCATCAGATACTTGCTCTTGTAGTCCTGATACTCCTGCTCGGACATGATGAGCGCATCTTGATCAAAGCTGAACTCAATGAATGTCTGCAAGGATTGGAGGTATTTTGTCAGCTCACGGAAAGTGATGACAAACTTCTTCTGGTCATCCTCGCTCTGCATGGTATCGACGGACTCAGGGTAGAGTGCCACTTCCTTGAGCTTCATAACCATTTCATTGAACTTCTCAACAAAATACTGATAGCCCGGAACGACAATGCCGGAGGTGTCCTGACTCTTGGAGAAGAGCGTCAGCGCATCATCTGTCCGTTTCTTGAGGTTGCGGTAGCAAATGATGATACCAAACGGTTTGGTTTCTTTCTCGACACGGTTCGTGCGAGAATAGGCTTGCAGCAAATCATGATACTTCAAATCCTTGTCCACATACAGCACAGAGAGCTGCTTGCTGTCAAAGCCGGTCAGGAACATATTCACGACGATAAGAATGTCCAGCGACTTTGTTTTCTTTCCTTTGACTCGATCTGAAATATCCTTGTGATATGCAGAGAAGGTGTCGGTAGAGAAATTCGTGCCGTACATCTCGTTATAGTCCTTGATGATACGCTCCAAGGCATCCCGGCTATGCTCGTCCTTGCCCTCAGCATCTTCGTTCTGCCCATAGGAAAAGATACCGCTAATATTCAGATCGTGTTTGATTTTCTTGAAGATGTCGTAATATTTGACAAGAGCTTCAATGGAGGAAACGGCAAAGATAGCCGTGTACTGACCATTTCTCGTTTTGGCTTTGTGGTTCTGGACGATGTGGTTTGCAATGAGGGACATTCTCTCATCAGACATATAGAGTTCGCCAACATCAATCGCGTCAGCCAATGTCGGATCGTCCCAGTCAAAATCGCCTTCCATCGTCTTTATGTACTCAATATGGAAACCGAGGACATTGTTATCGAAGATAGCATCCTTGATCAGATAGTTATGCAAACATTCCCCAAACAGCATTTCGGTGGTCTGTGTGATCTTGCCCTCCGTCTTTCCGTTCACTTCAAAACGGGGCGTACCGGTAAAGCCAAAGAACTGCGCTTTCTTGAAAAGCCGAACAATATCCTTGTGCATATCTCCGAACTGGCTGCGGTGGCATTCATCAATGATGAAGACAACCTTTTCGTCACGGTATGCGTCCATTACCTTTTCGTATTGAGGACGCTTAACGGCATTTGCCATCTTCTGCATCGTCGTGACAATGAGCTGCCGGTTCTTATCCTTCATTTGCCGCACAAGAATGTCTGTGCGATCTGTGACATCCACAGAGCCAGCCTCAAACTTGTTAAACTCTTCGGTGGTCTGAGAGTCCAAGTCCTTACGGTCAACAAGGAAGATAACCTTCTTGATGTTCGGATTGGCTGCGAGGATTTGAGCTGTCTTAAAGGATGTCAGCGTCTTTCCTGCACCGGTGGTATGCCAGATATAGGCGTTGCGATTTGTGAGCGTAGCCTGCCTTATAAGGGCTTCTACGGCATACACCTGATAGGGGCGCATAACCATCAGAATCTTATCCGTATCGTTCAGGATGGTATAGCGTGTCAGCATCTTGATGATGTGATCCCTTGCCAGAAAAGAGATTGAGAAGTCCTTCAGGTTGGTAATACGGATGTTGTTGAAATCCGTCCAGAAGAAGGCGAGGCTATACATCAAGTCCCTGTCGGAGTTGGCAAAGTATTTGGTATCAACGCCGTTGGAGACAATGAAAAGCTGAATGAAGTGATACAGTCCGTTATAGGAGTGCTTCTTATAGCGCATGACCTGATTGACTGCTTCTCGAATGTCAATCCCCCTGCGCTTTAACTCGACCTGAATCAACGGCAAGCCATTCACAAGAATCGTTACATCATAGCGGTTGACATACTTGCCTACAACCGTTGTCTGATGTGTAACTTGGAAGATATTCTTGGTGTGATCCTGATCGAAGAAGGAAAGGTAAACCTTCGTCCCGTCCTCACGCTCAAGGACAAACTTGTCTCTCAGAATTTTTGCGCTCTGGAACACGGACTTTCCAAGCATGAGGTTAAAGATACGCTCCCACTCTTTATCGGTGATAGGCGTATCAAGTTTGGGCGCATTGAAGGCTTCAAACTGAACTTTGAAGTTCTCCACCAATGCGTCATAATCAGGAATATCGACTGTGCTGTATTCCTGCTTGTTTAGCTGCTCTATGAATTGTTGCTCAAGAGCCGCTTCGCTCTGGTATGCCATATCTTCATCTCCAATACTTGAGGATCATTTTTGGTTGCCAACCGATCCTCATTTTATTCTATCACGGCTACTGTCCGATATAACGGACTCATTTTCGTCTTATTTCCAATGTCACATCGCCATTATCCGCAATGGACATTTGCATCGTTTTCAAATACTTGTCCACAAACTGTTTCTGTTCCGAAGAACTCATTTCAATTCGAGTCGCTCTTAACGCCTCTGTGAACATCTCGTAGATATTCAGCCGCACCGCCTGATCTATGTAATGATACATCTCTTTGAACAGGGCGCCGATCTTAATATCCTCTGCATTGCCGGAGTAGAAGTCATCAATGTAGCAATAGAATATACCGGCATTGACAAGTGCGTTCTTCAAATCCGGTCCGCAGTTTTCGCGCTCTATCATGACAAGGAACCGAGCCTCCGGTAAAGAAGAAATCAGTCCCCAATAGTCGGAGTCGCTGGACACCAAAATAAAGGAATCCACATTGTTTTTGTAATGCTCCTGACAAGTTCGGGCAATCAGCATCACATCGACCAGAGACTTGTTCTGCTTTACCCGTTCGGTCATCATGTGTTCGACCGGGATGTGGGTAAAACTATCCAGAATACGCCAAGCAGATGCACTATGCACATCATCAAACAGGATGATGGATGCTATCTTCTGTGTGTACTGATAGTCAAGATTCTTGAGCGTAGCGCAGAGCTTGTACGGATCAGAGTTTTCACAATCTACCACTACGACAACCTTTTCGCTGCTACCAATAAACTCGTAGATGCTTCCTTTAATGTAACTTCCAGCATCAGAAACTTTACTGTACTCTGTAAAGTAGTCACCGTTCATTTGATAAAGCAGCGTCACGAATTTTTTATCGTTATAGAGCAGATTACCGACATCCTCCGGTTCCCAGTTTATATACATCTGGTAAGGATAAAAGAGCAAGTGAGCGTAATAAATATCTGCTGCTGCTTTTGTCCCTTCCTCTTTCAAGCCATCTGGCATGAGAAAGAGGTTTTTTACATACAGCCAATTCAGCCAAAGAGGAAATAGCTTCTTGCAATTATTGATCCGATCAGAAATCAGCTTGTTTATCTCAACGATATGCTGACTTAGCTTCGTGCTGGACTTCTTTATAAAACTAATGCCATCCGCATTTAGTTGTTGAAGGCTATCCTGCGGCACGTATTCCGGCATACTGCTGATTGAGAGATAACTAAACTTCATGCGCTCGTTGATATGCTTGAAGTTTCTTTCAATCGCTGTCCTTATGATACACAAATGACGGATTATCCGTGCCGTTTTGTCTGCATCAAGTTTTTCGTATATCTCTATTTTGGGTGCTTCATGCTCATTATCAAAAATTCGTTTCGGAACACCAATCAAATATGCAACCTTAGAAACAATTTCATAGGTGCTGTCTTTGTAGGTGACTCGATCATCTGTGGGAAACGCCTCCGCTTCAACGAGGGCATTTTTCTCAGTCACAGCATTCTCAAGGACATCCATATATGCTCCTTTCGCTGAGGTATTTTTCTCTACCTATAACAAAATAGCCGCACGAAAACTCGGACCTACTTCTTGCCCGTTCGCACAGCTTCACATATATCTCCAATGTCACAATTCAAATAGTCGCAAATGCGCAGCAGAACAGAGAGAGCTACATCCTCGTTCTTATTGAGCTTACTCATCGTGCCAGGAGACAGCTCTATATCCTTGCGTAAAGTTGATTTTGGGATCTCTCTTTCGATGAGCATGACCCATAATTTCTTATAGCTTATCTTCATAAAAGCACCTCTCTCAAACGCTTATAGTGAGACTCATTATATTATACACCAAACGCTTCAAATTTTCAATACGATGCTCCAAAAATTCAAAATATATTTCAAGTTCATGGAGCGCATTACGAAGAAGAAAGCCTGAGCCGATTTATTCATACGGCTCAGGCTTTGGTGGTTATTCCAACTCGCTACTTTTGGCTTTTTCATGCTCCTGTGAAAGCGTTGGACTGAGGAAATCATCGACATTTGCCTTCATGGTATCAATCACTTTAGCCTCTTTTTTGAGCCTTGCTCGTTCGTCGTAGAGACGCTGCTGCTCTTCCAAAAGGCGTTGCTGCTCGGCTTGCAGAGACTTCATACTTGGAAGTTTTTCACCATCTTGCATAGCAAGCAATGTACTCTTTGCTGCTTCAAAAACGACAAGCTCTGCCTCGTGCGCAGCTCGAAAACTCTGCTTGTTCTTCGTCTTTGAGTAGGCATCATAGACCGGCTTGAGCTTTTGATAGGTTGAGATATTCTTGATAAGCGGCTGCACCTTTCGGAGCTGCGCTTCAACGACTTTCAAGTCAGCGCCGGTACGCTCATAAGAACTATGGATGTCTTCGACTTTCTTTTCAAGATCGGCATATTGAAGTAGCTCGTTCTCAGTGAGGTAATTGAGCGTTCTGGCGGCTTCTTTGAGGATCTTAATCTTCATAGAAAGCTCAAAGCCCTTGCTGTCGATCTGCTTAATTCTGTTTTGAATATCACTGATGAGAGAGATGTTCTTCCTACCGTTCTGCATCTGCCGTCTGCGGGCATTGCGTCCTTGAATGCGTTCCTTGATCCGGTCCTCGGTGTAGTTATCTCCGATGGTTTTTGCACGGGTGAAACGCTCTTGCCCTTCGGCACGGAAGGAGATGTATTTGCCGGTTTTGATTTCATATCCGGCGTCCTGCATCAGCTTCAAAAACTCATCGTAGTCCTTTGCTGTGATTACACAGCGATCAATGGTCTGCTTGAGTTTTTGCTTCCAACTTGTACCGCGTTTGGCTTCGGTGTATTCCTTGTAGTCCATGCCTTTTCCCTGAGAGGGAGGAATAACTGACAGCCCGTGTTCAGCACATATCTCATCACTTAGATGCCGCATCTCACGATAGGTTTTCTTATTGCTTCGGTACGCATGAAAGTCTACATAGTTGACTGCGTTGAAGATAATATGATTGTGGCAATGCCCCTTGTCGATGTGCGTTGCAATCACGTACTCATACTTTCCCTTGAGCCATTCGTCGGCAAACTGCTTACCGATTTCATGCGCTTGTTCCGGCGTGACTTCATCAATCGCAAAGGATTGGATTAGATGTCGGGCAATCACCTTCGGCATCTGCATTCCTTGTTGAGCAGCAAGATTTCTTGTCCACTCAAATTCCTTCGCTGCGGCATCGCTGGCAGCGCAACCATAGGAAGCGACATAGAGCTGGTCATCTGTTTTCTGCGGATCAAGAATGTATGCGAGAGCCTTGTTCACAGTTCCTCGGATTGGCTTGATTTTAGTAATCGCCATATCTCAGCCTGCCTTTCTTTCAGCTCTGCAACATCGTCCTCATAGAAGTGTCCTGTGGAGTTAATTCGGCGGCAAATGTGATTGATATTTGCCGCTGCACGAGATACTGCGGCGGCAAGTTTCTTCTGCTGCGTGTAGTCCACTTTGATGATGTAACCGTCAATCGCCATCTTACGAAGATACGCTCCCATGTTCTTTGTACCAAGCTGTTTCATCTTTCCTTTGATAATCCGCTTCTCGTCATCTGAAACAAAGAAGAGTATCTGATTTGGTCGTGTTCTGTTTGCCATAAGCGGTTTGTCCTTTCGTAAAGATAGAGGGTTTGGGAGACATCCCAACAAGCATTTTCGGGATTAAGGGGAGGGTTTCCTTAATCCAAAATCGCCGTGTGTATATACACCGGCTGTGCTTGCTAATCTCCCCAAATCGTATTCCCCGAAGATTCCTCCGTGAAATGTCCCTTCACTTTACAACGGAC
>ENA-UAED01000059-UAED01000059.1-human-gut-metagenome-genome-assembly--contig:-NODE-59-length-33254-cov-6.473177_pt1 | contig 33254 bp, 19 predicted proteins | sample MGYA00244278_ERZ654274 | MGnify/ENA primary metagenome ERZ654274 (study PRJEB26926, sample SAMN06165180) | human gut metagenome | biome: ENVO:00009003; feature: ENVO:2100002; material: ENVO:00002003...
AGGAGAAGGGCGGAACCTACGGCGTGCGCGTCCAGGGTTCGACGAAGTACATCCCCCGCGAGACTTACAGCATGACCATTTCGTTCGACACCAACGAGGAGATGGCCGACGAACTGCGCGAGATCGTGATGAAGGAGATCGAGGAGATCGCAGCCAACGGTCCCAAGAGCGAGGACATCGAGAAACACCGCGAATTCATGCTCAAGAGCTGGAAGAACAGCCTCGAACAGAACGGCGCATGGATGAACTACATCCAGATCAAATACGGCTCGGGCCTGAACTACATCGCCGACCACGAACAGGCGATCCGCGACCTGACCAACGCCGACGTGCAGGCGCTCGCCAAGAAGATCCTTGCGGACGGAAACCTCGTGAAGGTCGTCATGCGCCCGTCGAAGTAAGCGACAAAACGATCAATTTTTCAAACCGACAGAACAAGGCAGTCACCCAGTTGACTGCCTTTTCTTTTTCCGAACGGGCTGAAAATGGTTAACTTTGTACCGTTAATTACCAAATTCATCATGCAAAAAAGTATTCGGCTGGTCTCCGGCCTCTATCTCAAACTATCGCTGCTGACCGTCGCCGTCGGCCTCGTGCTGCGCGTCGTACTGCTTTTCAACGAGCAGACCACCTCACTCGCCTTCTCATTCGGCGAATGGTGCGAAGTCTTCCTGCTGGGCGCCGTGAACGATTTCTGCGCCGCGACGGCGGGATTCATTTTCCTCTGGCTCTTCATGTTGAGCGTTTCGCGCACCAAGTACAAAAAGCCGTGGGGCTACATCCTCCTCGCCCTGCTCGTGGCGGCGTTCTGCTACGTGGCGTTCTTCAACACGATCTTCGACGAATACGGAAGCGTCGCGCCGCGAATCGCCCTCTATGTGCTGGGCTACTGGGCCGGCAGCTTCGCACTGCGGCTTTTCCTGCCCGGATTCCGCAGCCACTGGACCACGGTGTGGTTCGCCCTCTTCATCGTCGTCTACGTGGGCGCCATCATCTTCAACGGCATCAGCGAATATTTCTTCTGGAGCGAATTCGGCGTCCGCTACAACTTCATCGCCGTCGATTACCTGGTCTACACCAACGAGGTGGTGGGCAACATCATGGAGTCCTACCCCGTCATTCCGATGACGCTGGGCATCGTCGTCGTGACGCTGCTCGTGACATGGTACTTCTTCCGCAGCGAACTCGTGCAGACCGAATGCCTGAAAGGCTGGAGGTGGAAAGCCGTAATCGGACCGGCCTACGTCGCGGCGCTGTTCGCCGCGATCGGGCTGCTGAACTTCAACACCCGCTTCCAGGACAGCGACAACGTCTACGTCAACGAATTGCAGGCCAACGGACTCTACAAGTTCTACGACGCCTTCGTCAAGAACACACTCGACTACGAACAGTTCTACCTCACGCGTCCCGAAGCCGAGGCCGAAGCCTTCGTGCACGGGGTCTACCAAAGCACGGGCGACAACCTGCACGCCGTGCGCGCCGAAGGGGAGGAGATCCGCCGCAACATCGTGCTGATCACCATGGAGAGCATGAGCGCCTCGTACATGGAGCGGTTCGGCAACACGGAACGGATCACGCCCGCACTCGACTCGCTCTACAAACTGGGACTGGCGTTCGACCGCGTATACGCCACGGGCAACCGCACGGTGCGCGGCCTGGAGGCCGTGACGCTCTCGCTGCCGCCCTGCCCGGGCCAGAGCATCATCAAGCGTCCGAACAACACCGGAATGCACTCCGCGGGAGCCTTGCTGCGCGACAAGGGATACAACGTGACCTATTTCTACGGCGGCAACAGCTATTTCGACAACATGGAGACCTTCTTCTCGGGCAACGGATACGACATCGTCGACCAGAAAAGCTACAAACCCGAAGAGATCACCTTCGCCAACATCTGGGGCGTTTGCGACGAAGACGCCTACGACAAAGTGATCCGCTCGCTCGGCGAGCGGGCCGATACGACCGCAGCGCCCTTCTTCGCCCACGTCATGACGGTCAGCAACCACCGGCCCTACACCTACCCGGCAGGCCGGATTCCGATTCCGAACGATGCGAAACTGCGCTCCGGAGGCGTCATGTACACCGACTACGCATTGGGACGCTTCTTCGAAGAGGCCAGCCGCCAACCCTGGTTCGCCAACACGGTTTTCGTCATTACGGCCGACCATTGCGCCTCGAGTGCCGGCAAAACCGAAATCCCGCTGGAGAAATACCACATTCCCGCCCTGATCTTCGCTCCGGGACTCATCACACCTCAACAAGTAGATAAGGTGATCTCTCAAATAGACCTGATGCCTACGCTCTTCTCGCTGCTGGGGATGGATTACGACTCCCATTTCTTCGGTCAGGACGCATTGTCCGACGATTTCCGGGAACGGGCCTTCGTCGCCACCTATCAGGACCTGGGTTATCTCGAAGGCGACGTATTCACCGTACTTTCACCCGTCAACCGGGCGGAACAGTACCGGATTTCACCCACGGAGGAAGACCGCTACAACCTCGTGCTGGAGGAGGGCATCCCCTCGCAGGAGCTGCTCGACCGGGCGATCAGCCTTTATCAGACTTCGTCGGCGTGGAATACCCGGCCGTAGATAGTCGAAAGTGGGAACCTGCATGATTTTTGGGTTGTTTTATTTTGGAAGTCCGCAAAATTGTCCTATATTTGCACCACTCTTTGAGAAAAAAGAGGGTTTGGAGAGTTGGGTGAGTGGCTGAAACCACCAGTTTGCTAAACGGCGCAAAAACGGAAACGGCAAAATTTACATAAATAATTCATTTGCACTGAATTTTAACTAATTAGCGGTGTCTGACTTACGTTCAGACACCGTTTTTTTATTGCATTTTCAGCATTTGAAAGGTACATTTGAAGTAAAAAGTTTTCTAATAGTTTTCCAAAATTTTTAGCCGTATGCCGACTTTTAAGACCGTTATCCATCCCCGCTACAAAAAAGCGGACGGAGTTTTCAGAGTAAAGATTCGGATCACCCACAACAAACAATCCCGGTATATTCCGACCTGCTATTACGCGAGCTCTTCCGAGGTAAACGAAAAATTCGATTTCAAGCGCGGCACCTCCTATGTCCGAGATACGATGCCTATTATCGACGAATACCGGAAAATCTGCAATAAGTGCGCAGACAAAATCGAGACGATGAATGTAGATCAGATCGTAGAACTTATCAAGAATTATAAAGAGGATGAAAATTTCAAATTGGATTTTATCGCTTTTGGGAGGCGGCATATTCAACAATTACGAGATAACGACCATAAAGGCAATGCGGACATGTATCAATGTGCACTTAACGCATTTGTGCGATTTCTTCGGCGGAATAAAATTGATATTAACGAAATAACATCCAGAGTCGTAAAACAGTTTATCACTTTCCTCGAAAACGAAAAGCCCCGCGCAGGCCATAAAAAAGGCCGACGCAGTCCGTCGTTGTATTGTGCCACATTGAAAGCATTGCACAATGTAGCCAAAGCCGAGTATAACGATGAAGACATCGGTGTTATCCGCATTCCTCTCTCCCCATTCTCTCGAACCAAAGTTCCCCCGATTCCTCGGACTGAAAAAAAGCCGATGACATTAGAGCAATTACGAGCCGTTTTCAATGTTCCAGACGACGATACATTCCAGCGCCGAGGCGATTATAACATTAGAAATTTAGGTAGAGACATCGGCTTGCTATCATTCTTCTTGATCGGAATAAACACGGTTGATTTATATAACTGTACCGGCATCCAAAATGGACGCTTAATTTATAACCGTACCAAAACAAAAAATCGGCGACAGGATAAAGCGAAAATCGACATTCGAATCGAGCCGGAGGCATTGGCGTTAATTGAAAAATACCGCGATCCTACGGGAGTACGCCTGTTTGAATTTCATCGTAAATATGCAAACAGCGATATATTCAACGCACAGGTGAACAAAGGACTGAAACGGGTAGGAAAAGTAATCAATTTTCCGGATTTGGAAACCTATACTTTCCGGCGTACATGGGCATCTATTGCATGGAATCATTGCGGCATCCGCGATGATATTGTCAATTTCGCCCTCGGACATTCTCCACGAGAAGAAAAGAAATTGGCACACATTTATATCACCGAAGATTGGAACATCGTCGATAAAGCCAATCGTGCGGTTATTGATTTTGTAAAAAGCAATCAAACCGAAGTTTCGCTGACTAATTCAAAATATATTTCAAATGAAACAGCACCGGAAAAGTCCGTACAAGCCCCTGTCGCATCGTAAAAATATATAATTATTGATTTCTGCGCCCTCCGGCAAATATGCGGGAGGGCGCATTTTATTTATTTGTCAGTCTATCAGATACGTCCAAGTTGTAAAAATCCCTTTCCTATTCACGGCTCATTTTGTAACTTGTATTCACCGTAAACGTGTGATTTTTACATATTTCACTCACTTGAAAAGAGATATAACAAATGGACTACAACGGTAAGACACATTCGATTAAAACGGAACAATTACCCCGAACATGGAGTGAAATTTTGAGTAGTTTCAGCGTTCGGGAAATTCGGAAATTTCCGCTGGAAGGCCAGGCTTTGACCAATGCCCGCCACGCTATTCCACGCATGGAACGACGGGGCCTGACATTCCGCACCCGTTCCAAAGACAAGCATTTTTACATTCTCTGTACCTCGGCACCCAACGGATCAAAACTCTCCCGAACCGAGATCCGACGATTATTCGATAGCATCGGCATCCAAAAATAGTTGAGGAATACTTATGACGTTATGGACGATTTACACGAACAAAAGACCCTAATCATGGAAAGTGCCGCACTCGGAGCCTCGATAGCCTTAAATCGACTGGGATTGATTAAGGATGAAATTTCCCAACGCGAAGCGTATCGGATTTACGGTGAAAGTTGCGTGCGTACATGGCTCAATCGCGGCTGGGTGCATCGGGTCAAGCCGGGAACGGGAAATTCCAAAGTAACCTATTCTCGTATCGAGCTGGACACGGTAAAACGCCTTGTTGAATTGGGAAAGTTACGCTAACTGAAATCCGATGGCCGGGCGAAATGTAAAAAGAGGACTTATGTATTTCCGGTTGGACTGCGACCTATTCCAAGACCGGAAATTAAAACGGCTGATGCGTCGTTGGCAAAACGACGGACTGGCCGTTTACCTCGCCTTGCTTTGTGAAATTTATCGGGATAAAGGGTATTATATCGTTGCCGACAAAGACCTGATCGCTGACATTGCTGACACCTGCCTATTGGACGATGACCGTACCTCCAACATTTTCCGCGATTGTATCGAACTGGGATTGTTCGACCGTCAGCTCTACGAACACCGTGAATTACTGACCTCACGGGGAATTCAAGCCCGTTATCTCGATATTATGGCGGTTCTGCGGCGTAAAGCCGGAATAGATGCTGAATACTCGCTTATTTCTTCGGAAGAAATAGGCGATAATTCGGCAACAATAGACGATGATTCCGAAAGAATCGCCGATTCCTCCGTGAAAATCCGAAAAAATACGCAGAAATGCCGGTTTATGCAGAATGATTCGGAAGATATACCGCAATCTGCCGAAGAAACGGCTATTCCTTCCGATAAGAAAGAAAAGAAGAATAAAGAGAATAATGGCAAAACAGATACACATACACACGGTATTGAAGAAAGGGAAGGGGGTGCGGGGGAAACCATGCCGGAAAACGACCGGCTCGCTCTTGCCTCATTCGGCCACCGATGGAATGAATTGGCCCGACATGAAAAAATGTTTTTATGGACACGATGCAATTATCCCATCATGTTCGAGTTCGAACGTCCTCTGACATTAGCGAATTGCCGGAGCATTACGGAGAGAATATCGGATTGGCACGACATAGAACGGCTTATGGAGAGCATCGCCAACCGTCGGGATGTACTGGCCACCCACACCAGCGCGATCGCCACCTTCAATTCTTTTGCCCGAATGGATGTCGTTTTAAGACACAAACAGCACATAAAATAAGGCAATAGTGCCGTAATCAATTTATTTACAAACCTATGACGAAAAAAGAATTAGTAGATCAGATCGCGGAGAAGCGAGGCATGAGCGCACAGGAAGTTCTGTCTGTCGTGGAAGATTTGATGAAACTCGTTAAGAGAAACGTCGCTGCCGGCGATAGCGTTTATTTACGAGGGTTCGGAGTTTTCCAGAGCCGGCTACGCCGGGCGAAAGTCGGACGGAACATTACCAAAGGCGAACAGTTGTCGATTCCGGCTAAACGAGTACCGCAGTTCCGGCCTTATCCTCATTTCAAAAAACTTGTAGAAAAGAACGGCTGATGCCGTGGCCCTGCTATGCGCGGCAGGGTGTTTTAACCCCACGAGCACATGGGAGCACTCGAACATAAAATCGCTTACTCGATAGCACTCCTACGACGTGCAGAAACGTTGGCCCTGCGTATGTCGCCGGATGGGTATCACTTGGCTTTTTCGGGAGGGAAAGACAGCGTGGCATTATATCATCTCGCAAAGATGGCCGGAGTGAAATTCAAGGCCCACATGCAAATTACGAACATCGACCCGCCGGAACTGATGCGTTTCGTCCGCTCACAATATCCCGATGTCGTATTACATCGTCCCGAAATCAACATTTACAAGTTGATCGAGAAGAAAAAAATGCTGCCGATACGCACCAAGCGCTATTGTTGCGCCTATTTGAAAGAACAGGCCGGAGGCGGAACCGTAACTCTGCTGGGTATCCGAGCCGCTGAAAGTCCACGCCGAGCAGCGCGGAACGAGGTGCAAATCGGCAATCATCGCTTTTCCGGCAGCTTCGACCAATTCAACCGCAATAAAGAGCGGGATTTCGCGTGTGTGGGAGGCAAAGATAAAATCATGCTCTCGCCAATTTACCGCTGGCAGGATTCCGATGTATGGAATTTCATTCGGGGTAATAACTTACCCTATTGCCGGTTATACGACGAGGGATACCAACGTATCGGCTGTATCTTCTGTCCGATGTCGTCGGTTAAAAACAAAGCAAGAGACCGCCGCCGTTATCCCGGCGTAGAACGGGCCATAAAACGCAGTATTCAATATCTGATCGACACGAACGGCTACATGGAACGTTTCCACGCCACGACCGACGAGATTTTCGATTGGTGGGTATCGAATCTTCCGGCCGACCAATATTTCTCCACGCTGAGGTTGCAACAAAAAATAGATTTCGACATTTTGTAAGATTCTACGACATTATTATCAAACGCATCCATATCAATAGTTTGAAGCCAAAGAAACGCGCCTTGAAAAAGGGACAGAGCGTATGTTCTCCTATACATAAATAGTTCTGCGAAGATAAAAAACAAGTCTTGAAAATTTGCATTATGCCGCAAAATCATTATGTTTGCATTGCATAATAAATAAGGCGTATGAAATTTGTTGATAGAATAGATGAAGCTGCACGACTGAAAGATGCTCTTGCGAGAGAGGAGTCCTCGTTAGTCGTAGTGTACGGTCGCAGACGATTGGGTAAATCAACGCTTATCAAAAGGGTGTTGTCGGACAATGATATTTACTTCCTTGCAGACCGTTCAGAAGGACAGCATCAGAGGACATTGCTCGCCAAAGTGATAGCACAAGTATTCCCGGATTTCGACAAACTGACATATCCGGATTGGGAATCCATGTTTCGTGCGGTCAATTATCGGACAAACAAACGTTTCTCTCTATGCTTGGATGAGTTTCCGTATCTTGTGGAACAATCTCCGGAACTGCCGTCTGTATTGCAGAAACTTGTTGATGAGAAGCAGTTGAAGTATAACCTGGTGCTTTGCGGTTCATCACAAAATATGATGTATGGACTGTTCCTTGATTCTACTGCGCCTCTCTATGGTCGTGCTGATGAGATAATGAGACTTGCGCCAATACGTTTACCGTATATTCAGGAGGCTTTGAGTCTTGATGCGATGAATGCCATTGAAGAGTATGCAGTATGGGGCGGTGTACCGCGTTATTGGGAACTGAGGGAAAACAGAAGTTCACTTGCTGATGCCTTATGGCACAATATCCTTTCTGTGAATGGAACACTTTACGAGGAGCCGGTAAAACTCTTTCAGGATGATGTGAAGGATATTGTCAAGACTTCGACGATAATGTCTTATATCGGTACCGGTGCAAACCGGCTTTCCGAGATTGCCGCACGATGCAACGAACCTGCAACCAATCTGTCGCGTCCATTGAAGAAACTCGTCGATCTCGGATTCTTGGAAAAAGATGTTCCGTTCGGGGTTGATGAAAAGAATGCAAAAAAGAGCCTCTATAAGATAGCCGATCCGTTTATGGCATTCTACTATCAGTTTGTTGTTCCTAATCGTTCGTTCATCGAACTTGATCGTCGTTTGCCAATAGAACAGGCTTTGAACGCCCATTTCTCAGAGTATGTGAGTATGCAATGGGAAAAACTGTGCCGGGATGCGGTTACAGGAAATATTGTCAATGGAGTGATTTATGGCAAGGCAAAACGCTGGTGGGGTTCTGTTCTCAATGAGGACAAGAAGCCGGAACAAGTCGAATTTGATGTGATGGCAGAATCGCTCGATAAAAAATATCTGTTGGTTGGCGAATGCAAATGGACAACCCAAGAGAATAGTAAACAACTGACAGCCGAACTTCTTCGCAAAGCTAATCTATTGCCATTTGCCAAGAACTACACCATCGTTCCGATGTCGTTTCTTAAAAATACTCCGAAGGAGGATAATGGTGATATAATGTTACCGGAAGATGTTGTTGAGTTAATGCAGTAAAAAAGGTTGCAACCATACAACCTTGTCGGCATTTTAGACTCTAAAAAATGCCGTCAGTAGCTTATTGCCGACATAATCGGCAATCTTATCCGTATAATGCTTTCGCAAATATCCCAAAGCCGGAATATTGCCATCCCAGAAATTATACTTTTTCAGCGCCGCGAATTTTTCGTCCATACTCTAAGATTTTACACAAAAAAACATTTTTTCAGACACAAACGAAAATTTTGACAAATAATTTCCGATCGGGCGCAGTGCGATTCGTCACGTTTTGTAACGGAATGTAACGCCCCTACCGCAACCGTTTCGTAAAGCGAGGATACCACTCGACATCCACACCGGTCATCGACAACCGCTCGTTGGCCGTCAGATGCAGTTTGAACCGCAGGAATTTGAACGACGTAGAAGTACGCCGAAAGCGTGCGTCCATATCGCCGACACGACACCAAACGTCGCGCAAGGTTATCCATGTACGGCAGTCGTTCGACCCTTCGGCGATCACATGCACGAAACAGTCCTGCGACATGATGCGCACTACGGCTGTTTCGAGGCGTTTGAAATCGGTCGTTCCGAATTTCAAGGGGCGCGTTACGATGCGGCAATCGACGGAACAGGACATCGTTTCGTCGCCAAGTAAGGCGATCGCGCCGCGCATAATGATCTGCCCGTTATTAAGTATCCGTCCGGTCATATCGCGCGACGACCAGAAGCCGGAGGCCAGCGAATAAACATAGGCATACGGATATTCGGGGTTATAGACGATCAAATCCCCGTATTTGAACTGAAAGCAGATCTGCGCCGTTTTCAAATATTCGGTCAGCTCTCCGGTGTATCGCTCGATCTGCCGGGAAATAAGCTGCGAGGAACGTCCTCGGAGGTTATGTACGCCCCGTGAGGTGATATAAAACACCGTTTCCAACGCCGTGCAGGTGTTCGGATTGATAATCTGGTCGTGATTGACAGGCAGAATATTGGAATAGAGCACCTCGCCTGTTCCGCTTTCCAGCGACCACACGCCCCGATCCGTAAAGACGTAGAGCGGGAAAGCGCCGAAACGGGTTGCGGAAAGCTCATCCACCACCGTCGCAATGGCGATGATCCGCTCCTCGCTTACTCCGAAACGGTACGAATTGGCAAAAGGCAGGGAAAACAGGTTGTTCGTCGCAGATACTTGTACGCGGTTCGTCTCGATATAAGTATCGTCGTCGTTCGTCTGTTCATACTCTACGGGGGATTCGGACATTTTAATACACGGGTATTTTGCATTGCCGGATGGAGTGCCGACGGCATAAGCATAATTATTACCCTCGCAGGCATCGAGCTTGACATTCAGCAGACATTTTCCGCCATAAGAGCCGGGGTCATCGACCATAACGGCAAACTGGACGGCCCGATAATCGGGGTATGATGCGACCCTGCGGATTTTCGTCGGCCGGAACGCTGGTACAGAACGACACACTTGCTTGCTGGTATTGTCTATATCCAACCGGCAAATCAACTTCGTCGTTATCCCCTCTTCCGTCTCACCCAAACAAAAGCGGGAATAACCGGCAAAAAGGCGGGTACGGATATTTCCCTTGTGCAACCGCCCGTTATATTCGTAGTAACACCCTGCAACCTGCGTGTGGAGCGATTGCGTAGGCTCGAAAACCGGCTGGCTCTCCGCATTTTTCAGAAGCGTATAGGTGAGTGCCTCTTTATGGCTGTTCTTGACAAAATCGCGCACTTCAATCTCTTTAATCCGATACAGAGGTTCCTGCAACAAGTCCACGTCCTTTGTAAACAGTTTTCTGAAATCCGCAGCCCACATGTAACTGTTGTCATCTCCGCTCCCCCGATCCGACAGGCTCCATTTGCCGTTCCATGTCTGTTCGAAATCGTACACAGGAATAATCCGAGTGGAATAGATAGCCACGCTCTCGATGATGCGCGTATCTATCCCTTCCGGAATATTGATAACGATTTGAGGCTGGATATAAAAATTATTGGTGCAGGTCGTGTGCTTGTATTTCGTCCCGATGAAAACCCCGTATCTGATACTTTCCGGGACTTTCGACGGCATTCCGTCCGCCACATAATCGACGTACTGACCGTCCTCGCTCTCTCCGCCGTCCGAGGCGAAGATCATCAGTTCCGAGTTCGCCACCGTAGCACCATCCATCATGCGATAGGCGACCATTACGGCTATGGCTCCGAGCCAGTATTCGCCATCCACGGCAGGAAGCAGCAATGTTTTGTTTTTCTTATCAGTGATGCGTGTAAAGAAATACCCGCCGTCCGGAGCGATATTATCCATGCGTGCCAAGTCGTCACCGGCGACGTAATCATACGTGACACTCCCGAAATCATGATGTATCGCTGCATAAAAATCGGTCTTGAAGCGCGATCTATTTTCTTTCGATTCGCTTATATCCGGCGGTTCCGGCATATCGAAAGCGACATATTCATTACCGTAAAGGACGTAATATAGCTCCCGACCGTCGGTAATAAACACCAAGACATTCCCGAACGAAAAAGTCTGCCGCAGCTCCGACACCCCGCGCATAATCACCTGTGTCGAGGACAGCCGCCCGCCCGACACGCACACCTCGTGAATCGTGCCGCTTTCGTCCGAGGCGATATAGAGGTCATCGGCCGTCGCGGGATGCTTATACAACAACGTAAAACCTCCGAAATCGGTTATTTCCGCCACCGGCCGGAAAGTCTCGACATTCCGCCATGCCCCCGCGTCATATCGCAGGTTGTGCAGGGTTTCGCAACAGCCGTCCTGCACCGTCAAATCATTTTCCGCACGGTTAATTCCCGCTATCGGAACCGTCTGCCTCTGTCGTTCCATGCTCTTGTATGTAATAGTTGTGATTGATTTCGTTGTGAATACGCTGGTTCAATACCATGAACAAGTCGTTCGGTTCGGACTGTCGCTTTTCGGCCCCGCTACTCATATCATACAACGTTTTGCAGGCTGCGATCAGATTTTTATCGGACATGGCCCTGCGCAGCTTCGCGTCCGACAGACGCGCCCATAATTCGGCAATAGCCGCATCCCGCGCCTTAATTACCCGTTCAAGATAGTCGCCTGTCAGCTCGCTGCGGACGATCGTTGTCTCGACCTCCTGCCTCAAATCCTCGACCGATGCCCGCAGCACTTGTTGCTGCTGCTCGCCCAACGCCTCCCACAAACGCTTTACACGCATGGGACTGATGCCGTATTCGGAGGCTACGGCCCGCAGACTTCCCGTCTGCGCGTATCTCACGCAGACTGCATTCTTTTCGTCGTCTTGAAGGGTCTTTCGAGACATTAAGTATCTGATTTATTGATATATTCCGATCAAAAATAAGGATATTTTCTCACCTGCGGCCGCTAATTTTACAAAGTGATAAAGATTAGACAATCATGTTTCCCGTTGCATTAGCCATAGGAGCCGGAATTTCGGCTCTCTCCTCCATCGCAGGCGGCGTTTCGGCCAATAAACGCCGCAAGAAGGCCGACCAAATACTCGAAGACCGTCGGCGACGGCTCGACGAATGGTATCAATCGGAAATGAACCAACCGTACCTCGACCGTGCCGATTCGCGGGCGATGCTCAAACGTATTCGGGACTATAACGAGGATGAACTCAAAGCGCTCAATACAAACGCCATCAAGAGCGGAGCGACGGATGAAGCGAAAGTCGCCGCTGCCGGCAAGCTCAACAAGAACTATTCGCAGGTCGTCGCCCAAATCGCCGGATTGGGCGAACAGCACAAAGACCAGATACAACAACAATATCAAGCCCGCCTCGACAACCTCGACAATGCCCGCTACGAAGCCGAATCGGGCAAAATCAGCGGTATGCAAAACATGGTCAGCGGCGTAGGCGATGCGTTCGGGCAACTCGCCATGCTCTATGGCTTAGGAGGGTTCGGCAAATCGGGACTTGCCGGAATCACGGGCAACAATTAGCGATATGGAACCGCAAGAGCAACCGACAAAAGCCATTTTCTCCTTTGCGGATGAACTGCAACGGCGGCAGCAGCGTGCCGAGGAACAGAAAGCCGTATGGGAGCAAAAACAGCAACGGGCCGCAGAACTATACCGCAGCGGCCAAAATCCGATTCTCGCCTACATCGAGACGATGAAGCCGGAAGCCGATCCCGCACGCATCAAACGCGCCGAAACAGCCGCAAAGATCGCGGCATGGAGCAATATGCTTACGGCCCTCGGTACGGGAATCGTCGGTATGGCAACGGAAGGTTATGTGCCGAAAACCGGTACCGATGCTCCGCTGCGAATGCTCGACCGGATCAATGAGTGGGAAAAATTATACGACAGCCAAAACCGCGAATACCGACAACTGAAACTCCGTGCCCTCATGGGACAACAGGAAGGCGAGCAGCAGGCCGCGAACATGGAAGCCTCGGCCGCCGGCCAAGCCTATAACCTCGCGCAGAAACAATACGACGCCTTGCTGGGATATATGTGGAAAGCCCAGCAAGAGAAACAAAAACGGGCCGAGGATCTCCGGGACAAGAAAGAAATCGAAAAAATACGGGGTGAAAATAACCTCAAAGTGGCCCGCACGCGAGCCGCAGCGTCGGCTTCAACCGCCAGCGCACGCGCAGCCGCAGCCGCCGACAAAGCCGTCGTCCAGTTTCTCGACCGCGACGAAAAGACCGTCGTAAGCCTCTCGCCGGCACAGGAAAGTCTGCTTTACGAGAAAGGCCGTGATATGGGCATCATTCCCGAAGATGGAAGCCCGACCAAGAAACCGGCCTACACAGGCGAAAAAGTCCCGCAGTTCTCGTATGGCAAGCTCAAACCGGCACAGAAAGCACAGCTTTTACGCACAGTTTATCTGAAACTCACGGGCGAACAGGAGCCCTCGAAACCACCCGCCGATATAGGGCTGCTGTTCCGGCAGCCGAAACGCTATATTACCGGGCCATACTCCCCCGAAACACTGAATCTGCTTGAAACAGGACAGGCCGAACAGATGCGCGAAGCCGGTTTCTCCGACCAACAGATCATGGATTACTATCTGAATTATGAATAACTCACTTCCCGAACTCACCCCCGAACAGCTTCGGCAGCTCAACGCCATATCCGGCCTACAAAAGACCCGCAGACGTGGAGCCGACGCCTCGGTACCATCCGCTCTGACCGCCGAATCCGAATCGGGCGAAGCACCCGATATATCTGCATCGTATGCACTTCCAAAACCGGCTCCGAACATGTCCGAAGAGGATTACGAGCGGCAAATCAAAGAGGGCCTCACGGAACATATCGAAGCGATCTACGACCGTGCCCGCCAACGAGCCGACGCCCGACGACAGGAGACGTTGGCACGCATGGATAAGGGTACGGACAATGCGTCCTTGTGGCAACAGGCATGGGCTTCTTATGCAAAATCGCAAATGCTACGCAGCCCGTCGGCTCTCGGCGGTGAAGATACGCAGCTCATGCAGGCCGCAGAGCGGGCCTTGAAAATCCTCAATCAGAAAACAGAAAAGGACAAACAGGCCGGAGACGGCACATCGGGACTTACACGTGAAATTTTCGACTGGCAGACGTTGGCGGACTTTGCCTCGCTCGGAACCCGCGAGCTGGCCGAAAACATCGTAACGACACGGGCGCTGAAAAAAGCGGCCCGAAGCGAACGGCTGACCCCGACCGAAAAAGATATAGTCGAATTGTTCCGCACATCAGGGTTAATAAACGAGTATATCGCCCGGCGAGGCGGCCCCACCACCGGCGCGAAAGTCGGCAGCGGCGTCGCGGCATCGCTGCCCTACATGGCCGGCTTTGCCACAACGAGCGGTTTGGGCAGCGGAGCCGCAAAAACCGTCGGACGTGCCCTTATCAAAAAAGAAGCGAAAAACCTTGTAGGGCGGGGCCTGCGTAAATTGGGTGAATATACCGTCAGCGCAGCCGCTATGACGCCTTTACAGGCCGGAACCTACACCAACTACCACCAGCGGGCGCAACAACAATACACAGTGGCAGAAAACGGGACGGTTACAGAACATCCCGTGCCGAAGTACGAACTCATGTATAAGGCGGCCGCCGATTCGTTTACAGACGTGTTTACCGAGCATATCGGCGGAGAACTCGGCAAAGGCGTACAGAAAGTACTGAAATGGCCAGTCGAGCAGCTCGGCCGGCGTATGGGCGTAAAACTGTCGTTCGACAAGCTATTGCCGGGATATTCTCGGAGCAGGTATCTTACCGACTTCCGTAATCGAACTCTATGGAACGGCCCGGTCGATGAATGGTTGGAAGAGGTCGCCGGAGGCATCCTGTCGCCCCTTCTGACCGGAGAGCACGAACAATGGCGGGAGAATCTTTCGGGTGAAAACCTTTGGACGACGTTTCTCACCACGTCGCTCATGGGAGCGGGGTTCTCTGCGTTGGAACTGCCGAACGTCGCAGCATACGTCCACAAAACACACGTCCTGCAAACCGAGGAGAAAAAAGCGCTCGCCAAAATCGAAAATGAAGAACTGCGCAAACAGGTTTTCGAAGCGATGCACAAGCCGACGATGAGCCAGCAGGCGCAGGCGATGGCCGCGATCGACTGGCAGGCGGCCAATATCGGGAAAATGGACGCCGCACATGCCGCCGACTATGCCCGCTTCCGACTCCAACGACAGATTCTCGACGGCATGGAGACGGGCGATGCCGAGGGCGAAGCGCTCCATACCGCCGTACAAACCGCCGAGCGGTGGGCCTACAAAGGACTTGACGGCAAAACGGCGACCGAAGAAATCATAACGGCCCGACGTGCGGACGGGAAAACCTATGTCGTACTTTCGGGCGACACCGACGAAGCGGCTACGGACGGAACCTTATTCGTCCTCGACCCCGAAACCGGCCAGCCCGGACAGATCGACCGGACGGAACTCGAACATATCGAACGAACGCCGCTGGCGGAATTTTCAGCACGGCAGGCTCAAATCATCGAACAGCAGGCCGAAGCTGAGAATCGGGCCAAGCAGGAACAATACGACATGGAAACCGGCACCGAAGCGGGCATTGCCCCAGAGGAAGTCGCACGAATCGTTACCCCCGAAGCCGTACAATACGCCAACGGCGACGAAGTAATTACCGCAGACGGGGTACAAGGGCGCATCACAGGGAAGCAAGGCGGCAGTTACGTCGTACAGTTGGATACCGGACAATTCGTCCTTACACCGGCCCATGCGCTCACCCCGAAATCCGAGGCACCACCACCGACCGAAACGACCACCGCCATCGCACCTGCGCAGCACAATGAAGCCACGGATACCGACACGACGAACAATGAACCGATCGCCCGGCAACTCGCCGAGGCGATTCGGGCAGCCGCAGGAGAGCAGGATGCACAACGAATCATACAACGTATGCTCGACGGAGCGGCCGATGCCGGACAACGGCAAATGTATTCGGACGCCTTGCAGTTTTTACAGCAGCACGCCACGGCAACGGTTCCCGTTGAAGAGCACCCGACACCGGTCCCGGCCGTGCCGCCCCCGGCGGCACCCGCCCGCACAGAAATACCCCGAATCCGCAAAGAGCGAACGACACCCTACACCCAATCTGCGGCCGAGTTAGGTGATTTCGTATCTATCGAGGACGTGATCCTGCGCGACATCGCCAGCGGGTTGAGGTTCGCATGGAAAGACAGCGGCAATCGTCGGGGGTTGGCCCGAGAACTCGGATTTACGGGCAATGAAAACGAACGCCGCTCGCGGTTCAGCATCCTATCTTCGGACGGTATCACTCCCGAACAATACGCCGAGCGGCTTTATTTCCAATACGGCGGCGGGAATACGGAGCAGGCACATTGGGACATGGACGACAAGACGATCAAAGATGCCGTGCTGGAAGTACTCTCCCGAATACATTCGCCACGACAGGCTTACAACGCTGCCGTAAGGTTGCACAACGACACTCCGAATCCATACGACGATATGGACGAAGAGGATTACGCCCGGATGCAGGAGTATGAAGCCGAACAGGAGCGCGTCCGCACGGAATTATTATATGACGACGCCTTCGCACAATGGGCCGGACAGACGTCGCAGGATCAATGGGCAGAAATAGATAATTTATTCATTGAGGATGCGTCCGAATCTTCAAAAAACACTAACTTTGAAGCGACAGAGACAGCACCTCCCAATCCAGCAAATTATGACGACGAAACCGAAAACGGAAACGGGATTGACACCTCAGCGTTTGGAGCGACTGGCAACGATCGTAGCGAGACTGTCGATGGAGAACAACGTAACGCCCCAGCAGGTGATGATGCGTATCTCGGACAACAGGGCGGCGGGTCGGCCGCAGTTCGACATGGAGGCGGACTGGACGCAATATCCGGCCCCCTCACCGACGACGAACGACGAATAGCGGCCGAGACCGCCGCCGAGATCGAAGCCCGTCTCGACCAATACAGGGCCGAACTGCACACGCTTCGCACCCGCTATGCTGCCGAAAAACGCAATATCGGAACCGCTTACGAAGAGGATAACCAAACAACGTTGTTCGGGCCGTCTCACGAACCTTCCGACGGCGATCTGTTCGACGTGCCGCGCGATTTCTCCGACCGTAATCTCAACGACATTTTAGCTCCCCTGCAAGCGGAAATAGGCCGTTTGCAGGAACGTATCGCCCGTACCGAAGCCTCGAAAAGCAAAGTTATTGCCGAGGCGGTGGAGGCTTATCATGCGCAGGGGACTTTACCGCTCCGAGAAGAACGGCAAAAGGAAATCCCGCAAAACAGCACATCGGCCGAGGATACGTTTCCGCCTGCAATTACCCAAGAATACGACAGATACCTGCATCATGCCGTCGCGTCGTTTCCCGATAAGGTTTTCAGCGTGCTGAACAATGACCTTATCAAAGCCGGATTCATCCGCGACGTGCGGCGGCTGGCCAAGAAAGACGTTCGCGCCGCAATCAAGTTGGTTGCGGAAGCCAACGCTGCGGCTCAAAAATATGCGGGCAAACCGATCCTTACGCCTCGCCACAGCATCCATGCGGAGCTGGCAACCCTTGCCGAAAGTCAGCATCGAACGAAAACCGCGACATCCGACACATCGGCCGAAACCGGACTTTTCAGCCCTACGGAACAAACCCGCCACTCCAAGACCGGCGCTACTCTTTACTCTGTCAAATTGGCAGAACGGATCGAACGAAATGCATTTCAAAGTTTGAAAAAGAGGGCCAAAGAACACGACGGATATTACAGCTCCTTCACTCGCAGTTTTCTATTCGACACCCCGGAAGACGCCGAGGCATTTCGGGGGACAGCACCAACATCCGACGCCACCCGCCCGACATCGGAAGAACAGCCCGCCATCCAACATCCGCTATTTGATAAAGCGGCATTGGTTCCGGTAGATTCATACTCTCCGAAGGCATATAATATGTACCGTTTTTATTCGGCAAGGGCCCGTGAGGGACTGGGATATAAAAAACAAAGTATCGTTCAAAATGACGAAGCCCGCGAACGATTCATCGACCATATCCGTAAATTGGCTGAACAAAGTGCAGACGCCGCTATCCGGTTAGTGGTGGAAATCAATAAGGCAGCAGAACAAGAAGAAGGAAAACCCGTATTTCCGCTCCAACACAGCATCTATGCGGAATTAGAGGAGGTACACGCCCGACAGACAGCGGAAAAACAACAATCGGAAACAGCCGACGATTCCGCTTCATCGGCCGGCACAGCTCCCGAATACGGGGCGCAGAACAAATTGGTAACGACTGAGCAATACGAGGAACTGAAACGACGGATGCGCGAGAAACTCGGACAACTCAACGCCGGCTTCGACCCCGAAATACTCTCCATAGGTGCACAAATGGCCGCTTACCATGTTGAGGCCGGAGCGCGTCGATTCGCCGACTTCTCCCGCCGGATGATCGCCGATCTGGGCGACGTGATCCGCCCCTATCTGAAACCTATTTACACCGCCGCCCGCCAAATGCCCGGCATGGAGGAATATGCCGCGCAAATGGACAGCTACGAGCAGGTGGAGGCGTTCGACATGGCCGATCTCGACAAGGCCGAGAAAACATCCCAGCCGACAGGAACGGGAGCACAATACCGATTGGCAGGAATATACGACATGACGGGGGCTGTCGAGAAAGACACAAACGAGACTGGCAATCTACGCCCCGAAAAGAACTTCCGCAAGGATTTGGAGCGATTCAGCCGTGCTTTCGCCGATGAATTGGGCTGGGAGCACGAAACGGATCGCAAGGGTAAAACCATCTATGCCCAGACCAATATAGCACCGGCCGGCGGCGACGGCTCGTTTACACTTTGGGCACCCGAAACGGATTTGGGCATTTATGTCAGTGTACCCGTCGCACCACAAAGCTACGACAACCGATACGGGTATTCTAATAACTTGAAAATAAAAGATATTATGGGCTTCGGAGAGCCAATATTATGGCGACTGCGAAACAAAGAACAAACCTTTTTACCCAATGGACACAATCGTTATGCCCCGGCAGATATTACCGTCGGCGAGCTGGCCGAACTTGCAAAAAAAGAATTAAATGCTTATCTTGACAACATAACAGCGGCCAAGACGCTCGACCATATATTACAAGAGAATCAAAATACACGAAACGATGAACGACGGGAAAACAGTAGCGAGAAAGACTATCCCGCTTATGGAGACGGAAGCCGCAAAGACGGCGCTTTGGGAACTGGCATTTTATCAGCCGAGAAGCCTGTTGCAACAGTATCGGGAGAATCCGGCGGAATTGCTCGATTCGATAGACCAGACCGTAACACGGGCGATGCGGTGGCGGCAGGCAGCACTCGAACGGGACGAAGATCCGGTAGTAGTGGACGAGTATTACTATCAACTCCTCCGACCGTGTTACTGTCCGGAGGAGCCGGAACAAATACCCATCAGCGAAAAAATGATGCGGGAGATCATCGCCACGTTGAAAAAGGTGGAGAAAGCGAAGTCGCAAAAAACACCTCGTACAAAAACCATGTAATCGAACGAGGACACGACCTCGCTCCGAGAGGCGAGGTTGGCAAGATCAAAGCCAATCTCGCCGCAATCCGGCTCATTAAAGAAATCGAAGCCGAAGGCCGCGAAGCCACCCCGGAAGAAAAAGCTGTATTGGAGCAATTCTCCGGCTGGGGCGGTATTCCAGCAATCTTCAAAATAGCCCATCCCTACCACAACGAACTGCGCGAACTACTGACAGCCGATGAATACGAAGCGGCACGCGCATCCACAACCACCGCATTTTATACTCCACCCGAAGTCATATCGTCGATATGGGATATGGTGGAACGCCTCGGATTCGACGGTGGCCGCATCCTCGAACCATCGGCCGGCATCGGACATTTTTTCGGTCTGATGCCTCTTTCGATACGGTCGAAATCGGATTTGACAGGAATCGAACTCGACGATCTGTCCGGCCACATCCTTCGTGCGCTCTATCCCGAAGCGCATATCCACATCGAAGGTTTCGAGCAGCAGCGCATACCTAACAACAGCTATTCGCTGGTGATCAGCAATGTACCGTTCGGAACGTTCAAAGTACACGATACGTTCGACCGCGATTTATCCTCACGTTTCGAGATTCACGACTATTTCATCGCCAAAAGCATCCGGAAGCTCAAACCCGGCGGATTGGGCGTATTCATTACCTCGACAGCAACGCTCGATCGGAGTGCAAATTTGCGGAATTGGGTCGTAAACGACGGTAATGCAGACTTCATCGGGGCAGTCCGTCTGAATACCGGTACATTCAAAAATACGGCCGGCACCGAAACCTCGGCCGACATCATTATCGTCCGCAAACGCGACGAAGCCGGGCCGGCACCCTATGCCGTAAATATGCAATCGACCATTACGGAACGCGAGGCGCCCTACGAACGAATTATCAAACTGTCGAACGGGAAGGTAAAGACCGAAGCAGCAACGGCACACATGAACTATAACAAGTATTTTCACGACAATCCGCAGTTCATGGCCGGCCAGATGCGCTTCGGATTCGAAAGTGGCGTGGAAATACGCCCCACAGAACAGCGCTGCGTCCCCACAAGCGACATAGACCAGTCCCGCACGCTCGACAGTTTCATATCCGCACTCCCCGAAAATATCTACACATCGGCCCCGGCACCCGCAACGGAGCGAATACCGCAAGCGGTCGAGGCCCCCAACAGTACAAAAGAGAGAGGACTTACGATCATCGACGGAAAACCATATATCGTGCGGTTCGGACAAGCCGTACCCGCCGACTGGAACTCGTTGAAAATCCGCAACCGCAGTAAAGTCGAAGCGTTAGGCGATTACCTGCGGCTGAAAAGTGCGATCACAGAGCTGCTCGATGCCGAACGCAATGATCTGCCGAACATCGAGCAACTGCGAGCCGAGCTTAACGACGCCTACGCTACCTTCACCCGTCGTTACGGGACATTATCAAGAAACACGCGTATTTCATTCCTGCGCGACGACGTGGATTTTCCCTCCATCGCAGCCATCGAAAACGACAAGGAAATCGTAACTCCCGACGGAAAGAAACGACATGACATCCAAAGGTCGGACATCTTCTTTCGCCGGATGCTGGAACCGACACGCGAACTGAAAGCCGACACGCCGAAAGACGCGATCGCCGTATCGCTCTACCGCTACGGACGGCTCGATATGCCCTATATCGCAGAATTGCTCCACATACCACAAGAGGATACAGAAAAAGAACTGCTCGCACAGGAACTTATCTATGTCAATCCGGTAACGGGTCTTTATGAGGAGCGCAACGAATACCTCTCGGGAAATGTCCGCGAGAAACTCGAACAGGCCGAGCAAGCCAATGAAAACGGACAGTTCGACGCCAACATCCGTGCGCTCGTGAAAATTATTCCGATGGATATTCCGCTGCCGCTGATTAAAGTATCGCTCGGCAGCACATGGATACCCATCGCCCTATACGAACAGTTTTTCAAAGAGACGTTCAACGTAACGGCCCATATCGCCAAAACATCGGCCAACAAGTATATCGCCAAAATCTCGAACGAAGGGAATACGGTCGATACCAATATGGGGATTCCGCAAGCGCCGGGGAGCAAACTCGCACTCGACCGGATGAACAAGACGCAGACCTACATCAGTCGCAGCGAATACGACCCTTTGGCTCAGAAAGAAAAGCGTGTCAAAGACCCCGAAGCGATGACGCAGGCCGCCATGAAACAGACCGAGCTGGAAGAACGATTCGAACAATGGATTAAAGGACAAGATAAAACAACGACCGATAAGCTCGTCGAAATATATAACAGAACCTTCAACAGCACCGTCGAAAGACAAATCGACGTTTCATCGTTCGATTATTTTCCCAACGCCACACACACGAAGAAGCCGCGCGAGCATCAGAAAATCGGTGTCATGCGAGGTTTGCAAGGAGCAACGCTGCTGGCACACGAAGTCGGCACGGGAAAAACCCTGACCCTCATAACTACGGCAATGGAGATGCGGCGGCTCGGTATCGCCCAGAAGCCGTGCATCGTCGTACAACGCTCGACATTCAACCAATTCGCCTCCGAAATAAAATCCCTCTATCCGGCCGCCCGTGTCCTCGTTCCGTCCGAAAAAGACCTCACGGCATCGCAGCGGCAGGAATTATTCGCAAAGATCGCCTATAACGATTGGGATATTGTCGTACTCTATCACAGCTATCTGGATGCCATACCGGATGCCCCGGAGCGTGTCAATGAATATATCGACACGCTGATCGCAGAGAAGATGCAACAGCTCGAAGAAATCGAAGCCAATTCTCCGGACAATGCCAAACGGCAGGCTTATGCAATCAAGAAACAGATCGAAGGACTGGAAAACAAGAAAATAACGGATAAAACAGTCAAAGAGGAAGAAAAACTCAAAGCACAGGCCCGTACTCGTGCATTACGTCTGCTCGACCGCCGCACGGACGAGACGATGACCTTTGAACAGTTGGGAATCGACGCTTTGCTGGTAGATGAAGCACATGCCTACAAGAAGCTCGGTTTTACCACCAACCTGCAAAATATCAAAGGTATAGACCCTGCGGCGTCGCAACGGGCGCAGAGCATGAGGCTGAAAACATCTTATATTCTGGCAAATAAACAGAACAAAAACGTCGTATTCGCCACCGGAACACCCATATCCAATACAATGGCCGAGATGTGGACGTTCCTGCGCTATCTGCTGCCCAAACACGAACTTGAACAGTACGAGATCGCCGATTTCGATTCCTTTGCGAACAATTTCGGAAATATCGAGGAATCGGCCGAGTTTGCCACAAACGGCAAATTCCGCGTAGTCGAACGCTTCGCCAGTTACTCCAACGTGCCGGAACTGCTGGCGATCTGGAAGAAAGTCGCGCACACCGTACTCACGGAGGATGTACCGGATCTGCGCGAAGGTGTAGGAACGCCGCGCATTGAGGGAGGCAAACCGAAGGATATACTGCTCGACCAAACGCCTGCGCTGCGGGCAATCATGCGCAGCATACGGGAAATACTGACTCAATACGACGCTATGTCCGGTAAGGAAAAACGTCGTAACTCCCATATCCCGCTGGTCATGTTCGGACTGGCCAAACGTGCGGCAATCGACGTGCGGCTGGTTAATCCCGCTCTACCGGACGATCCCAACAGCAAAGTCAATCATGCCGTGCGCGAAGTCGTAGAAGATTTGAAAGCAACGGCCGATTACAACGGCACCGTTGCTGTTTTCTGCGACGCCTACCAAAGCCGCGACCACAGCTTCAATCTTTTCGTGGATATGAAGCGTAAATTCATCGACGCCGGCATACCGGCCCAGCAGGTCGCTATCATCCACGACTACATAACGGACGCGAAACGCGAGGCGCTCTACAAGCAAATAAACAACGGCGAAGTACGGATCGTACTCGGCACGACCGAGAAATTAGGTATCGGAGTAAATATGCAGGAGCGTCTGCACATGCTCGTCAATCTGGACGTACCCATACGTCCTATGGACTACCTGCAACGCATCGGCCGCATTGTGCGGCAGGGCAATCTGCACCTGCAAATGGACAAACCCGTGCGTATTCTGCGCCTCGGAGTAAAACAAACGCTTGATGTTACGGGCTACCAACGGCTGAAAATCAAGGAATCGTTCATTAAGCAGGCAATGAAGGGCGAGGTTACGGAACGCTCGCTCGAAGAACCCGAAACCGACAGCAGCGACAGCACGAATTTCGGGCAGATGATGGCCTCACTCTCCGGCAGCGCTGCGGCGCTCGCCCTGTCGCTCGAACAGAATAAACTACGCAAGCTGAGAAACGCACGCGACTACTACAATCAACATCAAATATACGTCGCACATGAACTCAAACGACTGCAAAACGTCCTTCAAACAACCCCGCAAATAATTGCTCAAATCCGTAAGAAAAAAGATTTCCTGCGAAGCCTGTTTCCGGACGATAAAGTGGTATCGGTGGAAGTGGGAAAACTCAAAGCCTCCGAGCCGGAAAAAATCGAAGACCTGTTCGTTCCGCTCTCGAAACGCATCGAAGCCGAAGCGGATGCCCTCCGCCAATCACCCGACCGTACACAATCGGACATGACACTCCGCATCGGAATCAACGGCAAAGAGTTCGACATTATAATTGTTTTACGACGGAATTACCTTTCCAATGAAAAGGAGCGCATCAACCGCACGATTTATTACCAATGCAACGAATGGCGCGACCTGCAAGGCGAAGCCGGAGCTAAGATGATTAACGTCATCAGCCAAGTCGAAAAAGTGCTCTCCGGTGAGGAGTACGACGCCGAAATACAGAAGCGGCAGCTCGGAATGGAAACGGCACAACAAGCCATCGAATATTTACAGACGCAGGTCGGCAATGGATTTCCCAAACAAGCAGAGTTGGAGGCGGCAGAAGAACGCATCGCCGAGCTGGAAGAGCAGATGAAAGTGGAACTGGCAGCGATCGAAGCACAGGAGGAAACCGACAAGTCCGGAACCGCAACCATAGACATCGACCCTGACGAATTGATTGACGACAATGCAGGAAACGGCCTCCGCTTCCGCGACGGTGGCAATCCGTTCGGTTCCGACGCCCCGGCAAGCGATGCGGAGTTGGCTCGCCGCGTTCGCCGGATCGCCCGCACGCTGAACACTCCGGTCGAGATTATCGACGACCTCGATGCAATTACCGATTCCGACCCGCTCGTGCAACGTCGTAAACGACACTCAAAAGGTTTTTACGACCCGCAAACGGGACAAACGTTCATTGTCCTGCCCAATATTACGACACTCGCCGATGCCGAAGCGACCGTATTGCATGAAATTGTCGGACACATGGGCTTACGCTCGCTGATGGGCGACCGTTTCGGCGACTTTCTCGATAAGGTTTACAATGGTCTCGATACCGAAGGGCGCAGCCGTGTGGCCGACATTGCCCGCGAGCAGGAGCACCAATCCTCCGGCGCCAAGCACCGCCAGGCAAATACCCGCCGTCTGGCAACGGAAGAATACCTCGCACATTTGGCGGAAGGCGACATCACGCCGAGCCGCTTTGCCCGGATCATCGGCCGTATCCGCTCGCTGCTACGCGACATATTGCGACTTCCGCTGCGTATCGGCGACCGCGACATCGCTTATTTGTTGTGGTTGTCGAAACACCGCCTGCAAAAAACACGCACGGCCGCCGAAGCCGTCGCCGCAACAGCGACCGAACGACGCATCCGTAAACAGCTTTTCGGTCGTTCTGAAAACGTGCGTTACCGTGCGATATTCGACGACGCTACACCTGAAAATATCGAACGGTATAGCATCGAACGCTACATCCGCGAGCATCATATCACCGGAGTTTTACTCGGCGAACATAATGCCGATGACTTCGCTATGCGTGTATATGGACTGCTTGATGACATGGGCCGAGCCATCATTGACCGCATGGGCAATGATCGTTTGAAGGCCATGCGCAAATACCTCGCATTATTCGACCTCCAAAAGCTCACCGATCAAGAAAGCTATCGCAGCATCATCGACGAACTGGTGAAAACCTTACCCCAAGAGACGAAAGAGCAAATCGTGCGCTCCATGCGCAAACACCTCGATTTCGTCCTCTCCGACAACTACCGCACTCCGTTGCGGCGACGCACGATGAAAAGCGAACGACCTCTACCGGAGAATTTCAAATATGCGAGCGAGTATGTCGAAGAATTGCTTAAAAAGAAACGGGCACAGCCCGAAATGGCTCCGCCGGCCGGAATCGAACCGACTGTGATTTACGACAAGCGGAATTGGAAAAGCCGTCAGCAACTCCGGTTCATAGATAGCACTTTACCCGTCGAAAGATTACAGGAAGAAGTCGTGCGGCGCGGAGGCAGCATCGACGACCTCACGGACATACACAAACATTTGAACCACTTGACAAGCATCGCCAAAGTCGCAATCGACAAATACACGAAAGAGTATTTAGACCCCATACTCGACCAAATCGCAGCCATAGCCCGTGAAACAGGCATGACGGAAACACACATCATCGACTACATCACGGCCGAATCGTCGCTCGAACGGCAGGCAACGGGGATTGCGGCCCTATCCCTCGACCCGCGCGATGCGTGGAACGAAACGCTGGCCCGAAGTATCGTCGCAGATTTCCGCCGCCGGGCCGGAGAGATTCCGACACAGCGATTATGGCAGCGAATCAATGCGGCTAACGACCGCGTGCTGGAAATCCTCGTCGAGGACGGAATGTTAGCCCCCGAACACCGCAAGTTGATAAAGGGGCACGGCTGGGACTACTATGTACCCTTACGGGATTATGATTACAACTACCGCGACCAGAAAGGCGAGCCGGTGGCTTTCGATGCGGCCGACGTGTACGACTTCATCGACGACAGTGCGGGGCCGCGCCCCTTACGGAAAGTGCTGCACGAAGCCGAAGGACGTATCGCAAAGCCCCGCAATCCGATCGCTCAAATGGTGAATATCGGTATCGGAGCGATCATCGCCGCCAAAACCAACAGGGCGAGGCAGTCGGCCTTACGGTTGGTGCAGAACAACAGCCGCAATTCGGAAGACTTGTTCCGCGTCGATAAGGTCTGGTTGGCAAAAGGCATCGGCAACAGATGGGTTACGACGACCATAGACCCCGCCGTCGAGGACATCGAACTATCGAAGGCGGCACGTAAGGAGATCGCCCGGCTGAAAAAGGAGATGAACGCGGCACTTCAAGCACACGATGATGAACTGGCCGACTACCTGTATAACCGTATCGAGGAGACCGAACGGTTCAACATTGTCCGCGAAGCCGAATCGGGCAGTCGTTTCGAGCACGAAGGACACTTGGGACATTCTTACGAACGACAGCGCAATGTGGAATGTTACGTGAACGGTATCCGTTATGTGATAACCTTCGCCGATCCCGCCGTGGCGAACGCGATCAACCAGTATAACCGGCTGGCGATTCCAAAATGGCTGGATGATACGGTCGGGAACGCGACACGCTGGCTGGCAAGAGCTTTTACCTCCCGAAATCCGGCGTTTGTCGCAGCGAATTTCCTGCGCGACGTGCAGCACGCCGCGCTGGTACACGCCATCGACAAAGGCGGGAATCTCGAAGGATTCGTGCGTAACATCCCTGCAAGTATGGCCGCAATCACCCGCGAACTGCGAGGCAAGGCCGAGCCGCTGACCATCGCCGAAACCGGGACGCTCGACGTACTCGACACCGCCGATCGGCAGGAACTAATCCGGCAATTCGGCCGCGAACGGGTCATGGACACGCTTTACGACTATTTCCGTGAAAACGGCGGGGAAACGGGGTTCGTACATAGTAAAGACATCGCCGAGGCCGAAAAGGAGATCAAACGTTACGTTGCATTCCGCACGGGGCGTATAGGTGAACTGCTGAAAGCAACGCAGCGCAGCGAACGCGCCGGGGTATGGCTCTCGTATGCTGCCCGCAAAAGCGGTATGCAAGCAATAGGCGTCGCGCTGGAAAATGCCTCCCGCATTGCCGAAAACACATCCCGTTTGGCGACCTTCACCACATCGCTTGAACAAGGAAAATCGCTCCTTACGGCTATCGACGATGCAAAAAACGTTACGGTGAATTTCAACCGTCGCGGTACGGCAACCCGGCCGCTCGGCATGTTCTACGTCTTTTTCAATGCTTCGGTACAGGGAGCGGCACAGGTCGCACGAATCGCCATGCGTAACCGGAAAAGATTTGCACAGGCTGTTGCCACGCTGACGGCGGCTGGATTTCTCGACAGTCTGCTGCTTGATTTCTTCCTCGCCGGAAGCGGAGGCGACGGCCGCGATCTGGCCGTTACGGAATACGAAAGACATAACCACCTCATCATCCCCGGCATGGGAAAGCGCGGTTACTTGAAGATTCCGCTTCCACAGGGATTCCGGGCTTTCTTCGGCATAGGAACTGCCTTGCATGACCTTTACCGAGGAAAACTCGGCTCCGAAGATGCCGCACGCATGATGCTTACGATGCTCTATGAGGACTTCTCGCCCGTAGCTTCGCCCTCATCCAAAGGAGATGCGACACGTGTACTGATTCCTACGGCTTTGACGCCGTGGTACGACATCTGGTATGCCGGAGAGGATGCGTTCGGTTATCCTGTCGGACGCCGCAGCTACTCGACGACGGCAAACTATCCGCTCTCGGAAATGGGACTGAGAAACGTAAACAAAGCGATTTATTACCTCTGTCGAGGGATCAACAGGTTAGGCGGCGGCGATGAGAACACACCGGCCGGACTACGCAAGAACGGAGAAATCGACCCGCTGCTGCGGGGTATCTTCGAGTACAACCCCTCGCACGTCGAACACGTATTGACCTATTACGGCGGCGGAATGGGTAAGTTCATCAAAGACATGGTGCACACCTCGCAGGCGCTATTCACCGGAGAAGAAATCAGCAGCCGCGATCTGCCCGTAATAAATCGCTTCTATGGAACGGCACGCCCCGAAAATCCAGCCGAACGGTATTACACCCTCCGCGACCGTCTGACGAATATCGAAGCCAAATATAAACGCATGGGGCCGGCACTCGACCGCACCGATCCTGCCGTACAACGGAATCTGCAACGTATCGCAATTTTCAAGGCACACCAAACGGCGGTGAACAAGCTGCGGGCGATACTTGCCGATACGCGTCCCAATACCGCAGCTTATGACCGATTACAAGAAGAATTGAACGAAACGATGATGAACGCATTAAACGAGGACGACCATGTTACGGAATATTGATACCCGGCGGTTGAAACTGTTGGCCCAAACGGATAAAAGCGTCGCTCGAACACGCCGCGAATGGGAGCAAGGCACGATGCGCTACGCCGACGACAATCTAACGCTCCTGTGGTGTTGTGCGCGGGATTGGGACGCAATGGACTACCTGCGCAAAGAGCACTCCCGGAATCTGCGATACAAGAACGGCGACCAATGGAGCGACACGGTACCCGACCCCGACCATCCGCACCGGACGATCCGCGAAGATGCGCTGATCTCCCGCAGCGGGAAAGTGCCGCTCAAACACAACTATATCCAGCAATATATCCGTAATATTCACGGACAACTCCTTTCGTCGCCCACGCAAACGGTCGTATATGCCCGCAGTCGCGACGACCAGCCGCTCGGAGAAATGCTGACCAACGCCCTGCAAGCGTGCCACCAGCTCAACAGAATCCGAAAAATAGACATCAACGTTGTTGAGGAACTCTGTCTGACGGGGATAGCCTGCGCGAAGGTACGCTACGGCTATTGGAGTACCAAGAACCGCACGGACGGAAAAATCGACCTCGTGAACATCAACCGGCTATTTTTCAATGCCGACATCGAAGATCCGCGACTGACAGACATCCGCCGCATCGGAGAGCTGCACGACTACACGTTCGACGATTTGGTGCGCAACTTCGCCACATGCCGTGAAGACGTGCAGGCATTACGCGAAATTTATGGCATCTGCCACGACCATACAAAGCTGGAAAACCTCTATGAAAATCACGCCTCACGGCTTCAAAATCTGAATTTCCTATACACGAACGACCTCGGCAAATACCGCGTTATCGAGGTGTGGGAACGCCTCGGCCGCTGGGTACTATACATACATGACTACGCCGACGGAACGGAGGAGATATACACCGAACTCACGATGCAAGAAGTCGAAGCGATCAACGCCTCGCGCATCGAGCAAGGTATGGCCGCAGGGATCGCCCCAGACACAGTGAAACTCATCTACGCCCGTGAACAGTACGAATATTATTGGCGGGTGAAATACCTTACGCCGAACGGCTACTGCATCAAAGAGACCGAAAGTCCCTATGCACACGAAGAACACCCCTACGTGCTTGCGGCCATGCCCGTAATCGACGGACGGTTCAAAGCCGTATTATCGGACGTAATAGACATTCAGCGCTATATCAACCGGCTATTGACCCTTTTGGATTTCATCATCGGAGCCTCGGCAAAAGGGCTGTTGATGGTTCCGCAGGAGTGCATACCCGACGATATGGACATTCGGGATTTCGCACGCGAATACGTCAAAACGAACGGCGTCATTCTTATCAAAAAAGGGGCCTACGACAAACTCCCGAAGCAAATATCCATGAACGGCACCAATATCGGAGCATGGGAAATGTTCGCGCAGGAAATGAACATCATGCAGCAAATCAGCGGACTGAACGGAGCGGTACAGGGGCAAGTTCCGCGAGCCAATACGCCGTCGAGTCTCTACGCCCAGCAAGCACAAAACTCGATGATGAATTTCGTCGTGCTGTTCGAGAATTACAATATGTTCTGCGAGGAACGCGACGAAAAACTGCTTAAAGTCCTCATGCAATACTACACGACCCGTCGATACATCGGCACCAATGGTAAAACCGCCGGAGAGATGGCGAAATTCTACGAGCCGGAAATGGCGCAGAAAATCGAAGATTTTAACCTCACGGCCGCAAAATCGAACGATACGCCCGTATTCCGGCAAATGACCGACGACCTATTGATGAAACTGCTCGAAAGCGGCCGCATACCGCTCGAAATATTCCTCAATAACTGCTCGCTGCCGGGGGCCGACAAACTACTCGCCGAGGTCAAGTCTTTCAACGAACAGGCCGCAGCCGGTCAAATCGACCCCGAAGCCCTTACGCAGTTGCAACAGGCGGCACAACAGAACGCCGACTCGAACGCTATGGCCATGATGCAACGGTATATGGATGCCAATTAACATATCTGCCAAAAATAAATTCACTTTTTTAGCGAATTTTTGAAAATAAGCACTATCTTTGCAATGTAAAAATCAGCAATAATGATTGTAAAATTCCAAAAAGAGTATCTATCGGAATTATACTACGAAGGAAAGTGTAAAGATAAAAAACACCGTTACCAACCGACAATAGTTAAACACTACAAGCAACGTATAGATATTCTTAACGATGCAAGTTGTATCGAAGCTCTTTATCAGTTACATTCATTGGGGTACGAGGTACTGACTGGAAATAAAGAAGGTATTTCCTCAATCAGAGTGAATGACCAGTATCGGATTGAATTTTTGGTTTCGCACGAAGCCGACGGGAAAGAGCAAATAACGATTTGCAATATTATTGAGTTGTCGAACCACTATAAATAATTGCTATGGGAAATTTAGGTTATCCATACACTCCTACGCATCCGGGAGAAATACTGAAGGAGGAGATCGAATACAGAGGCATCTCGCAGAAAAAATTGGCCGAACAGATAGGTATTTCCTATACGATGCTCAATGAAATTCTGAACGCGAAACGCCCTGTAACCGAAACTATGGCCTTGTATTTCGAGGCTGCATTGGGAATCGAAGCCGAAATGCTTACCAATATGCAGACTCGATACAATATGCAAACAGCTCGCAAAGACAGTAAACTGACGGCTCGATTGCAACAGATTCGGAAGTTGGCCGCAATACTATGAAAAATTATGAGCATAGAGTGCATTGCAGCTAAAAGATTATCGGACAAACCAAGTAAAAGAATCCCGATAAATACTTATCGGGATTCTTTATTCATAAACGTCAATTTGCTATTTTACTTTACAGTCCTAAATAGACAATCTCGTCCTTTGGAAAAATCTTCTAAATAAGAATAAGCTATTTGAATATACTTCTCTTTGAACAAATGTTTTTTTCGAGGAGACCAATTTTGAATCTGTGTAATGGTTTGCGCCAAGTCAATATAAGTATTTTCTTTCCGAACATACGCAACAGACGCGAGAATTTCCAGAGACAAAGCCGATTGAAATCCAGAGATCAATTTTATCAATAATTTCAAACGATCAACCTGTTCCGACTTCAACTTTGTTTTCACATATTCGCTAACTTCCTTCATCGTGCTATATTGCAACTCCAAAGAATCGAAAGCTCCGATCTTCATCTGTTCGAGACCTTTGATATATTTCCCGTTAATGTCGTGCAGAATATATCCGACCTGAGTGCAATAGGGGCCATAATGTCCTGCAACGAATTTCAGTTTGCCAAATGAAGGTTCACCCAGCAATTGCATAAAATATGCTAATTTATTTGCGACGAATAAACTGCTGTTTTCTCCTAACGATTCATAATAAAACAGAGCGTACAGCAACATGGCTCTCGCCGGAGTTAATTTTGCCTCCCGACAATTCGTTTCCTGCTTCAACAATTCGCTGACGGCTTCGTTCGGCTGATAGATATGAATATCCACATTTAATTCCCCGAGATACTTTTCCATCAACTCTTTCACCTTGCTCCAATCCAATCCACCGTTGCCGCATCCAAGAGGAGGAATAGCGATACTTTTTATCCTATATTGATCAAGAACCCGCACCAAATCTTTCAGTCCTTCTTCAATATATTCATATTTGGAACGATGCTTCCAGTCCTTTTTCGTCGGGAAATTAATTATCCATTTAGAATCGGTCGAAAGGTTACTGTCTCGTGTTACCAACAATTTGCCTGGGAAAATGCTGCCCTCTTTACACGCTTGTTGATATACTTGAAAATTATAAGGATACCTATCCTTGAATTGCAAGGCGATTCCTTTACCCATAACACCAACGGTATTAACGGTATTGATCAAAGCTTCGTCGGAAGCAGCCAACAAATTACCTGTCACATAATGTATCATGGATAAAAATAGTTATTTTTGCTATCAACGTATATCGGTATCTCAATGGATAAACGAGATAAAATTGTTTTTACATATGCTTCACGGTCTGCCGTTTTGACAATAATTCCGGCGACACACGAAACCGGCACACAGTCTTTCACCAAAAATTCGGCCTGTTTTCTCCGCATCCGATCCATATTGGCTTCATCATTCCCCCAAAATTGCGTGCAGACGACTTCCCAATCCACATGGGTCAAATCCTTGATGTCATTATAAAATTCAGTAAGTTTATTCTTTGCATGTCCATCGGTAAAGCACCATGCAGGACATTGCGCAACAATATCCTTAATACGACAAACGATATAAATCCTGTCTCTTATACACATCTCCGAGCCCACGAGACAGGCAGAAATCTCGT
>ENA-UAED01000124-UAED01000124.1-human-gut-metagenome-genome-assembly--contig:-NODE-124-length-24837-cov-8.416835_pt1 | contig 24837 bp, 27 predicted proteins | sample MGYA00244278_ERZ654274 | MGnify/ENA primary metagenome ERZ654274 (study PRJEB26926, sample SAMN06165180) | human gut metagenome | biome: ENVO:00009003; feature: ENVO:2100002; material: ENVO:00002003...
GCACTGAACCCGGATTGGGTGGAATGGCTCATGGGCTTCCCGAAAGGATGGACGGCCGTATCCTCTGGCGAGAGGAACCCGCAGATGTCCCCCCGCATAACGGATGACACGAAGGACCGGGCCCTGCGCCTGAAAACCCTGGGCAACGCAGTCTGCCCGCCCCAGGCCTATCCCATTTTTCACTATATCGCGGCGATTGAGACCGGGGCGTGCGCCAGCATCTGCCCCTATGGAGGAGGTGACGGATAAATGCAGGAATGGAAAGCCTCCGAGAAGGAGGCCCAGAAGATGACCCGTGACGGGGCCATCTCGGTGAACCTGGTGACCGGCGAGGCCACCCATGTTTCAGACCGTCCCCCGGAGCAGGATTATTCTTCCGCCGATGAAACGGCGGGAACGGCTGGCCGGGGAGTCGATGAGGCGGCGGGCCATGTGGAACGGCGCCAGGCGAAAAAAGCGCGGCGCAAGCGGCGCGACACCTTCCGGGAGGGTGAGGCGGCCAGGGACCGCCCTTCCTCCCGTTTGCAGTTTTCCGAGGCAGACCGGGCGGCGCCGGAGCTGAAAAAGGCTGTCCGCAAGTCCGACAAGGCGGCGGATAAGCTGGATGCGGCGAAGGCCGCCGTCCCCGTGAAGCCTCCCAGCAAGGAGCATGGCAATCCCTTATCCCGGCCGGTGCAGGAGGTCAAGTCCACCCTCCACGGCGAGGTGAGCAAGGTGGAGGGCGAAAACTCCGGCGTCCAGGCCGGCCACCTGGGGGAGCGGCAGATCGAGAAGGCCGTGGGCTATGGCGGCCGGCGCTTCCACCAGGCGCGGGCAGACCGCAAGCTGAAACCCTGGCGGGATGTATCAAAAGCGGAGCAGGCGGCGGTGAAAGCCAATGCGGATTTCTACTGGCGGAAGTCCGTCATGGAAAATCCCCAGCTTGCGTCCAGCAATCCCATCTCCCGCCTGTGGCAGAAGAAACGGCTGCAAAAACAGTACTCCGCCGCCCACCGGGCAGGGACCGGCGCGGCCCAGGCAGCGGGCAAGGCGTCCCAGACCGCCGCCTCCGCCGCAAAGAAGGGCGGCGGGACCATCGCCCAGAAGCTGGGCGGCTTCGTCACCAAAAACAAGCACACCCTTCTCATCGTGGGCGGCATCGGGCTGATCCTCATGCTCATCATGGGGCTGATGCAGTCCTGCACCTCCATGTTCGGGGGCGGGACTTCCGGCCTGGTGGCCTCCTCCTATCTTTCGGAGGACGCGGACCTGACCGGGGCCGAGGCCGCCTACTGCGGGATGGAGGCGGAGCTGCAAGAATATCTGGACACCTACGAGGCCACCCACGACTACGACGAGTATCACTTTGACCTGGATGAGATCGAGCATGACCCCTATGTGCTGCTGTCCATCCTGTCCGCCCTCCATGAGGGGGTGTTCACCCTGGACGAGGTGCAAGGGGATCTGGAGATGCTCTTTGACAAGCAATACATCCTCACCGAGACCGTGACCACCGAAACAAGGTATCGGACGGAGACCCGGACGGACAGCGAGGGCAACGAGTACGAGGTAGAGGTTCCCTACACCTGGTACATCTGCACCGTCACGCTGGAGAATTTCGACCTCTCCCATGTGCCGGTCTACATCATGGGCGAGGACCAGCTCTCCATGTATGCCGTGTATATGTCCACCCTGGGCAACCGGCCGGACCTGTTCCCGTCCTCCGGGTATGTGGGCAAGTACATTGAGAACCCGCCCACGGCCTGGGACATCCCCGCCGAGTATCTGACGGATGAGCGGTTCGCTACCCTCATCACCGAGGCGGAGAAATACCTGGGATACCCTTACGTCTGGGGCGGAAGCAGTCCGGAGACCTCCTTCGATTGTTCCGGCTTCGTCAGCTATGTGCTGACCAGTACCGGACTGTGCAATACCGGGCGGCTGGGCGCCCAGGGACTCTACAATATCTCCACGCCGGTATCCGACCCCCAGCCGGGCGACCTGGTGTTTTTCGTGGGGACCTACGACACCCCAGGTGTTTCCCATGTGGGCATTTATGTGGGTGACAATATGATGCTGCACTGTGGAGACCCGATTTCCTACACCAATTTGAACACCAGCTACTGGCAATCCCATTTCTATGCCTACGGCCGGCCGCCGTACAACTGATGGGAGGTGTTCCATGCTATCTTTATGTCCGGTATCCCTGGCCGAGGCCAACGCTTTTGTCGCAGAGCACCACCGCCACCATAAGCCGGTGCGGGGGCACAAGTTTTCCCTGGGCTGTATGGTGAATGGACAGCTTGTGGGCGTCGCTATCGTGGGGCGGCCTGTCAGCCGGTATTTGGATGACGGGCTGACCCTCGAAGTAAACCGGCTGTGTACGGATGGGACGCAAAATGCTTGCAGTTTCCTCTACGGCGCGGCGGCGCGGGCAGCCAGGACCATGGGATACCGAAAAATCATCACTTACATTTTGGATACGGAGAATGGCGTGAGCCTCCGGGCGGCGGGCTGGAAATGCGCCGGCCTGGCCGGAGGCAGGATGTGGACCGGAAAACGCCGCCCTTCTGAACCTCTGTATCCCGCACAAATGAAATACCGATATGAAAAAGAATGGAACGGGAGGTGAAACACACATCAATATGGTTTCCTACGGGGGCGGTGTCAACAGCACCGCCCTTTTGATCGGCCTGCACCAGCACCGTATCCCGGTGGACCTGATCCTCTTTGCGGATACCGGGGCGGAGCATCCCCACACCTATGCCTACCTGGACGTCATGGACCGATGGCTGAAGGACCACGGGATGCCGCCCATCACCAGAGTCTACAAGACCACGCGGGACGGCAAGCGGCTGACTCTGGAGCAGGAGTGTTTGCAGAGCGGCACCCTGCCCTCCATCGCCTACGGCTTCAAGCGGTGTTCCCTGAAACACAAGATCGGGCCACAGGAAAAGTTCTGCAATCACTATTTGCCCTGCCAAAAGGCATGGGCAGCGGGCAAGCGGGTGGTGACGTTCATCGGCTACGACGCCGGCGAGGGCTACCGCAGCGACAAGGTGCTGCTGGGCGACCTGGCCGACCCCAAGTACAGCAAGTGGTATCCCCTGATGGAATGGGGATGGGACCGGGCGGCGTGTATGCAGACCATTGAAGATGCGGGGCTTCCCCAGCCGGGCAAGTCCTCCTGTTTCTTCTGCCCCAGCATGCGGGCGGAGGAAATCATCTATCTGCGGGACCACCACCCGGACCTGTTCCGAAGGGCCATCGCCCTGGAGGACAACGCCCGCCCCAATTTGAAAACGGTCCAGGGCCTGGGCCGTAACTATTCATGGAAAGAACGATATGGAAAGGAGTTTTGCACACATGGCAACTGTTGAGAAGATCCGCCGTGACATTGAAAAGACCAAGGAGAAGATCTCCGAGCAGCAGAAGCGCCTCCGCACCCTGGAGGCCCAGCTTACCGAGGAGGAGAACCTGGAGATTGTCCGCATGGTCAAGGCGGTAAAGATGGACAACCGGGAGCTGACGGCCTTCCTGAAGGCCTACGCCAGCGGCCTCATCACCCTGCCGGAGGGCATGATGGAGGCGGAGGCTGCAGCGGACCCCGGCGAGAATGAGATGGAGGACACCGAGTATGAAGAATAAGAAGATCATCCGGCTGTTTACGGCGGCCCTGGCCGTGGTGCTCTGTGCCACGGCCTTTGCTGTCCCCGCCTTCGCCGGCGGCGGGGAGGGCGAACCCTACTACACCGAAACAGCCGAGCCGGAAGTAACGGAGGAACCCCAGGAGGAGACCACCGGGGGTATGGAGCCGGAGGGTCAGCCCCTGACCCCGGAGGGCAACGCCACCCTGGTGGACGATTTCTACGGCGACAAGCAGCTCATCACGGTCACCACCAAGGCGGGCAACTATTTCTACATCCTGATCGACCGGGCAAACGAGGACGCGGAGACCGCCGTTCATTTCCTAAACCAGGTGGACGAGGCCGACCTTATGGCCCTGATGGAGGATGGCGAAGCCCAGGAGGCCCCGGCGGTCTGCATCTGTAAGGAGAAATGCCAGGCCGGGGCGGTGAACACTTCCTGCGAGGTGTGCGCGGTGAATATGGCCGAGTGCGCCGGCGCGGAGCCGGAGCCGGAACCCGAACCGGAGCCGGAGCCGGAGGAAGAGAAGTCCGGGGGCATGGGCGCCCTGGCGCTGGTCCTGGTGCTGCTGGTGCTGGGCGGCGGCGGAGCCTTCGCCTATATCAAGTTCATCAAGCCCAAGCAGGCAGCCAAAGCCAGCGCGGACCCGGACGACTACGATTTTGCCGATGAGGAGGAGTATATCAACGAGGACGAACCTGAACAGGAGGACGAAACGGAGGATACGAAATGAAGCTGGTGATCTGCGAGAAACCGAGTGTTGCAAAAGCCGTCGCGTCGGCCCTGGGTGTCACATCCAGGGCCGATGGCTGTTTTGAAGGGAATGGGCTCATCGTTTCCTGGTGCGTGGGGCATCTGGTGTCCCCGATGGATGCGGCCGGGTACGACCCCGGCTACAAAAAGTGGAAGTATGATGACCTTCCCATCCTGCCGGAGCCCTTCCGCTATGTGCTGGCGAAGGACAAGGAGGACGCCTTCCAGAATCTGAAACGCCTTATGGACCGGGAGGATGTCACCGAACTGGTCAACGCCTGCGACGCCGGGCGTGAGGGCGAGCTCATCTTCCGGCTGGTCTATGAGATGGCAGGCTGCCGGAAGCCCTTTTCCCGCCTGTGGATCTCCTCCATGGAGGACGCGGCGATCCGGGAGGGCTTCGCTGACCTGCGCCCCGGCGCGGACTATGACCCGCTGTATCAGTCCGCCCTCTGCCGCCAGAAAGCAGACTGGCTCATCGGGATCAACGCCACAAGGCTTTTTTCGGTGCTGTACCACCGCACCTTGAATGTGGGGCGTGTCCAGACACCCACCCTTGCCATGCTGGTGGACCGGGACAGCAAAATCACAATGTTCCGCAAGGAGAAGTACCACCATGTGCGTCTTACCCTGGGCGGGGCCGAGGCGGTGTCGGAGAAGATCGCCGCCCCGGAGGAGGCGGAGGCCCTGCGGGCGGCCTGTGCCGGCGCGGAGGCGGTCTGCGCTTCCGTCACCCGTGAACAGAAGAAAGAGGCGCCGCCCAAGCTCTACGACCTGACCACCCTCCAGCGGGAGGCAAACCGGGTGTTCGGCTACACGGCAAAACAGACGCTGGACTACGCGCAATCCCTCTACGAGAAGAAGCTGCTGACCTATCCCCGGACGGACAGCCGGTATCTGACCGCCGATATGGCGGAGACCGCTTCGGCGGTCCTCCACCTGGCGGCCAAGGTGCCGCCCTTTGACGGGTGTGGGGAGTTCTTCCCGGATGTATCCCTTCTGGTGAACGATAGGAAGGTATCCGACCACCACGCCATTCTCCCCACCCTGGAGCTGGAGAAAGCGGACCTGTCCGAACTGCCCGTGGGCGAGCGGAACCTTCTCCTGCTGGTCTGCCGGGAGCTGCTGTGTGCGGTTGCGGAGCCCTATGTGTACGAGGCGGTGACGGCAAACTTTACCTGCGGCGGGCAGGCCTTCACCGCCAAGGGCCGCTATGTGCTGTCCCTGGGATGGAAGGACATTGACCGCATTTTCCGCGCCTCCCTGAAGGAACAGCCGGAGGGCGAGGCGGAACCCGCCGCCCTGCTGGATTTCACCGAGGGTCAACTTTTTGACCAGGTGGAGGCCGCTGTTACCGAGCACTTCACCGCACCGCCCAAGGCCTACACGGAGGACACCCTCCTGGCGGCGATGGAGACTGCCGGGAAAGAGGAGATGCCGGAGGACGCCGAGCGCAAGGGGCTGGGCACCCCGGCCACCAGGGCGGCGATCCTGGAGAAGCTGGTGGCGGCCGGGTTTGTGGAGCGCAAAGGAAAAAGCCTTATTCCCACCAAGGCGGGGATCAATCTGGTCACCGTCCTGCCGGATACTTTGACCTCTCCCATGCTGACGGCGGAGTGGGAGCAGAAGTTGACCGCCATCGCCAGGGGCGAGGGCGACCCCGCCGCCTTCCTGGCGGGGATCTCTGACATTGCGCGGGAGCTGGTGAAAACCTATTCCCATATCTCCGAGGAGGGGCAGAAGTTGTTTGCCCCGGAGCGGGAGGCCGTGGGCCTCTGCCCCCGTTGCGGCAAGCCGGTCTATGAAGGCAGGAAGAATTTTTACTGCTCCGACCGCTCCTGCCGTTTTGTCCTTTGGAAGGACGACCGCTTCTGGACCTCCCGCAAAAAGGAGCTGACCCGCAAGATGGCCGGCGACCTTTTGAAGAAGGGCCGCACTTCCGTCAAGGGGATGTGGTCCGAAAAGAAGGGCGCCGCCTATGACGCGGTGGTGGTGCTGGACGATACCGGCGAGAAGTATGTCCGCTTCAAGCTGGAGTTCCCCAAGCGGAAGGAGGGCGTGAATGGCAAAAAGTAAATCTGATATTTCTCTGAACGATCTGAAAGCGATGCTCCCCCATGAGGGGAGCCCCGCGGAGCAGGTGGCGGCGCTTCGGGCGCTGTCCACCCTTTCCCCGGAGGACCGGGACCTCCTGGCCGCTGTCCAGGAATCCCCCTATCGGCTGACTACTCTGGAACAGTTCCGGGAATTTCCCGCCAATACCGAGTATTTCATCCTGGAGGCCAACATCAGTAAGGTGGAGGATGTGGGCTGGCGCTACTTGGCGCAGCATCTGGACACCCTTTTGCCCCCGGAACTGCTGGACGCCATTGACCCGGTTCCCTTCGGCAAATACGCCGTGCAGGAGGAACAGGGCTGCTTCACCAGCCGGGGATATTTAACGCTGTCTGGGGATGAGTGGCAGCACGACCGCCCCCAGGCGAAGCAGGCGGACCGCAAGCCCTCCATCAAGGAGCGGCTGGAACAGAGCAGACAGGAGTGCAGGAACAAAAATAAGGCTCAGGCGCCCCACAAGGGGAAGTCTGAGCCGGAGCTGTAAGGAGGTGCGTATATGCCCCATTATGAATATGACAAGGATTATCCCTTTGCCGCCTTCATCACCAACCTGGGCAAGTACAACGAGGGCGACCTGGTGGGCGAATGGGTGAAGTTCCCCACCACACCGGAGGAGATGCAGAAGGTGTTTGAACGGATCGGCATTGGGCAGAAGGACGACTTTGGCCAGCCCTACGAGGAATGGTTCATCACTGACTATGACTGCTATGTGGACGGCCTCTATGACAAGCTGGGCGAGTATGAGAGCCTGGACGAGCTCAACTACCTGGCCTCCAAGCTGGACGAGATGAGCCAGGGCGAGTATGAACAGTTCCAGGCGGCGATGGAGATCGGCGACCATTCGGGCAGCTTGCAGGAGATCATCAACCTGACCGAGAACCTGGACTGCTACGACATTTACCCCGACATCCACGACCACGACGACCTGGGCCGGTACTACATCGAGGAGCTGGACGCCATGCAGGTGCCGGAGCATCTGCGGAACTACATCGACTACGAGGCCTACGGGCGGGACATCGCCCTGGAGGAGGGCGGCGAATTTACCGACTTCGGGTATGTGCGGGATACCGGGGACCGCTTTGACGAGGTGTACGACGGTGAACGCGGCAGTATCCCGGAAGAATACCGGGTGATGACTTTCCAGGACGATATTCCCGAAGAAGAAATTTCGGAATGGGCGATGGATATTGCCTACGACATAGACGAGTTCTTCCGACAGCACGACCCGCAGTACGCCGCCGAGCACCCGGAGGAGCACGCGGCCAAGGAGGAAATCTACGAAAACCTGATGGCTGGCCGCATTTCCGCACTGGATGAGAAGCTGGCCGCCCTGGGGCAGACCCAGGAGGACTATCTGCCTTCCGAGATTGAGAAGTTCAAGGACGCCACCGGCTATGAGGAATTTCTTGACTTTGATCCGGTGGTGATCCGGGAGGCCATCCAGAACCCAGACAAATCCCATGTGGACGAGATGCTGGCCTTTGCGGAGCAGGCGGGCCGGGAGTATGAGGCGGAGCTGGCCGGACAGACCCCGGCGCCCTCCCCGGATGACCGGGAGACCGGCGAAACGGTACGGACCCCCAGGGGTACCTTTTATGTGACGGATATGAGCCGGGAGCAGATGGAGGCGGCCGGGTACGGCTTCCACCATCAGTCTGACGATGGAAAGTACCTCATCATGGGCAACGGTTCCCGTTCCTTCGCTATCCGCAGCGAGGAGGCCCAGGAGCACGCCGCCCCGGAGAAGATGACCGTCCTGGTGGTGGAGCCGATGAAGGAGCCCTATGTGAAGGAAATCGCCCCCGGCCTTCGTGCGCTGCAAGCAGAGGTGGGTGGCGATATTGCCACCGCTTATCCCTTCTCCGACCCGGTGGGGCTGGTCTGCAACGATGAGGGCAAGCTCATCGGCCTGGAGCTGAACCGGGGCCTGCGGGATGAGCATGGGGAGATTTACGACGTCATGGCCGGTACCTTCCTGGTGGTGGGGCTGGGTGAGGACAGCTTCACCTCCCTGACCCCGGAGCAGGTGCAGAAGTACACGGAACACTTCAAGCAGCCGGAGCAGTTCATCAGCCTGAACGGGCAGATCATCGCCCTGCCGGTGGAGCCGGAGAACCCTCTGCGCACCGCAGAGATGACCCTGGAGGACGACTACGGGATGATCGACGGGGTGCTGAACAACGGCCGCAGGGGTGAGGAGCAGGAAAAGGCCCAGGGTGAGGCGCGCAGGACCACGCCGGAGAAGAAGCCCTCCATCCGGGAGCGGCTGGCGGAGGCCAAACGGGAGTGCGGCGAGCGCAAGCCCCCGGACAAGGTTCAGCAGAAGAAGCCCCCGGAGCATGACCTATGAGCCGGAGCAAGAAGTGGCGGCTGGAGTGGTCCTTCTTCCTGGGGGAGAACGGCCGCCGCAGGTACAACAAGATCTGCAAGGGCTGTGTCCATCCCTGCAAGCAGAGCTTCCGGGCAGTCCTCATCGCCTGTCCCCATTACCAGTCCGCACGCTCGAAAAAGTGTGCAGATAGGGGTTGAAAATGGGCTGAAAAATCGTCTGTGGCAGCTTTTCCGGGAGCCGCCCTTATGATTTCCCATGCGGGCTTCTCCCTCTGATTTGAGGGGTGCAAAGAGGCTGTTTTGAACGCTTTTCCATAACAGAGCGGGAGCGCCGCCTTCGGTTTGGGCCGAGGGTGACGCTCCCGCTTCTTTTTTTGTTCTCTTTTTTCTCTTTCAATCAGGATCGGACAGGATAGGAAAGATATTCGCCGTAGTAGGCGCTGTGGGAATGTGTGTAAACGGCCATGTCTGCGGAGCTGTGGGAAACGATGTTTGCGGGTTGTGGGAAAGCCGGCGGCTTTTCCATCGGGCCGTGAATATCTGTTTTCCATCGGCGGAGCGGCCGTTTTCCATATTTCCATAGTGCTATTATCCCACGATCAGGCGGTAGATGGTGAGGGGCACATACCAAGCAGCCACCAGCAGGCGCCACACCAGGACGAAGCCCCCGATGAGGCCGCCGATCACGAAGTTCAGCACGAACAGTGCGGCGCCGCCGCCCAGGGAGCCCCCGCCCGGCACGATCCAGACGCACATCCGATGGATGCCGAAGGGCAGGCCGCAGAGTATCCAGAGCCAGAGAAGATCCAGCTCCCCATCCCTCATGCAGGCAGATTTGAAAATACAGTACAGCAGCCCGGCGATGGCGACGGGCAAAACCGCCTTCTTGAAAAAGTCCTTGACGGCCTCGGTTCTCGTCATTGGCAGCACCTCCATTCCTGTCTCCATTATACCGGGAAAATCTGACTGCGCCCAGGGGCTTTTGAAAAGTCCGGCAAAGCGCACAACCGTCTCTATTCCAGTTCGTTGCTCCGTTGCCTCTGCGGTTCTGCCTCCCTTGGCTTTTCCAGCAGAGCCTCCACATTCTGACGGAGGGTGTCATACTCCTTTTCCTCCCGCTGGGCCTTCCGATATTCCGATTGCAGGGCGGTCCTCCTGGCGGTGAGTTCGTCCATCTCGGCCCGGAGCCGCTTGGTGGCGGGCAGGGGTACGGCGTCCAGGCGTTTCAGCTCCCTTGCCGCCGCCTCAAACAGGATGATCTCCCCCTCATGCCCCCGGAGGAACTTCTCCTTGTCCCTGGACTGGCGGTATTCCTCATACAGAGGCCGGAGCTGGCGGTAGGTGGCGGCGTGCTTCATGGTGAGGGTCAGCCGCTCCATTTTCTTCTCTGTCGCTCGGAGATCCGCCTTCACCCTGGCGGTGGCGGCCGCCGCCCCGTCGCACCGCTCGGACAGGTCCTCCAAACTTCCGATGCCATGCTCCGTCAGGAAGTTCAGTGTTTCCGCGGCTCGCTTCAAGTTCTCAATGGTCGCCCAATGCTTGTAGCCGGCGCTCTGCTGGGCTTTGAGATTGTTCTGGATGTCGATGAGCAGGCTGGGCTTTCCGGTGCGCTGTTTCGGCTGGCGGGAGGGGCTGGGCCTTCCGGCAATCCGGGCAGTCAGGGCCTCCTCGGCATAATTAGCGCCCAGGGTTTTCAGTCGTGTGAACCGCTCCTGTCCCGGAGCCCTGGCGGAGATGTACTTGCCCCGTTTCAGTTCGTACCCCTCCCGCTGGAGGCGGCGGAGCAGGTCCTCCAGGTCGGCGCAGCCGGGCAGGAGTCGGTCGATGGCGGCGCGCAGCTTCGCCTTGTAGCTGGTGCCGTTCTGTTCCGCCTGGTGCTCGATGTAGCTCTTGCCCTTGTCCCGGCCGGGGACGATGACGGACAGGCCATGCTCCTTGCAGATACGGTCGCTGGTGCGGCGGATCTCGTGGTAGCTTCGCTTGTTGGAGTGATAGTGCTTGTGGTCGGTGAAGCTGACCGCGTTGAAAATCAAGTGATTATGGACATGATCCCTGTCTATGTGGGTGGTGAGGACGAATTCATACTTGCCGCCCAGGACCTCCCGCGCCAGCTCCATGCCGATCCGGTGGGCCTCCTCCGGCGTAACCTCCCCAGGTTCAAACGCCTGGATGAGATGCCGGCCCAGGTTCGTACCCTTGTCGATGGCATGGCGGCGGGTCCATGCAAATTCGATGTCGGCGGTTTCCGCGGTGCAGCCGAAGGAGGACACCAGCAGCTTCCCATCCGTCTTGTCTGGATTGCAGATATAGTCGATGGCCGCTTTCAGCGTTGACTTAATAGGATGCGTCTTTGTAACTGCCATATCTGCTCCAATCTCTCCCGGATTTCCTCCATATCGGCCTGATAAGCAGGGCCGCCGGCGTTCACCCTCTTGGCGATCTGGTTGATGTTCCGGCCGATGGAGCCCAGGGCCTTTGTCATCTCCTTGATGTCGGTGGTGTCCACCTGGATGATATACCCGTCAATCGCCATCTTGCGGAGATAGGCGCCGATCCGCTTTGTCTGGAGCTGGGCCATCTTCTGTTCAATTAAGGCCCTCTCCTCCGCTGTTACCGGGCAGCGCAGGACGATGGGCCGTTTGCGGTTTGCCATAGTGTGTGCCTCCGTTTCCTCATAAGGGTCTGGGACTATCCCAGCAAGCAATTTTTCTGTTTAGGGGCAGGGGTCCCCCTTAAACCGAAAATTCGCAAGTGTGGCTACACTTGCTGTGCTTGCTACCGTAACCCTTCCCGTACCTTAGTAATACGGAAACGGCAACTTTGGCAACCGCCAGAGCAAGAAAAAACGCCATAAATCTATCGTTTATAGCGTCTGACAGTTCCTATGCAGTTGTACGAAAAATACTACTTTTCCCCATCCTCACGCGCATCCAGAATGGCCTGCGCCGTGGCGATGAGGATTTGTATCTCCCTGTCGCTCATTTCACCCACCAGAGCATCAAGCTGGCGGGACGCGGTGGACTTTCCGCCTTCGGCTTCCCCAAAAAGGATCTGATCCACCGAAACATGATAGCGGGACATGAGCTCCAAAAAGATTTGGACGCTCGGATGCTGCCCTTTATTTTCAATATTAGCCAGATACCGAGGAGAGAGGAACATTTCATTCCCCACCTTGTTGCGGGACTCCTTGCGCTCGGTTCTCGCTTTTTTTACCGCAGCCCCATAAGGGCGCAGGTCAATCTTTTCTACCGGCCTCTTTGCCATATTCATTCACCCAATTACATTCTACTGTTCACCTTTCTTTCTGAATATGTCTATACAGTTCCCCTATATAGCCAATATAATTCATATTCCGGCCATTGCTATTATACGGCTTTCCGTATATAATTAGAGTAATCAGTTTTCGGAAAGGACGGATGGGGATGGAGTATATGTCTTGCCCCGAAGCAGCAAAGAAATGGGGTATATCCGAAAGACGCGTACAGAAACTCTGCGAGGATGACCGGATACCTGGTATTTCTAAAATCGGATATATGTGGTTAATTCCGAAAAACACTCTCAAACCAATAGATGGAAGGACCAAGCAAGGGAGGGCTTTGAAACATGAATAGTGTTTTGATTATAGACGATGACAAGGAACTTTGTGCCTTGATGAAAAAATGTGTGGAACAAGAAAATTTATCTGCGGTAGTAGCACATGGCGGCTTAGAGGGTCTGAGGCTACTGGAAAAAAACAAGGATACCTGTTCACTAATTATTCTGGATGTGATGATGCCAGATATGAACGGGTTTCAAGTATTGCAGAAAATCCGAGAGAAAAACAATGTGCCGGTGCTGATGCTGACCGCCAAAAGCGACGAAGAAGATAAGGTTTCTGGTCTGCGGCTGGGAGCGGACGATTATCTGACAAAGCCGTTTGGAATTAACGAACTAATGGCTCGTGTCAATTCTCTAATCCGGCGCTATACCACCTTAAACCCTGTGACCGGAAACGAAGCCGCCACCATGCTTCTGAAAGATATGGTAATTGATAAAATCAACCGAACCGTAACGGTTCAAAATCTCCCGGTAGACTTGACCGGCAAAGAGTTTGATTTGCTTCTATTTTTGGCGTCCAACAAGGGTCGGGTCTTTACTAAAAAACAACTTTATACGCAGGTGTGGACAGAAGAATATGATTTTGACGACAATAACCTCATGGCATTTATCAGTAAACTGCGAAAAAAAATCGAGCCAAATCCAGAACAACCTTTTTATATTCAGACTGTCCGCGGTGTAGGGTATCGCTTTAACAAGGAGGCATGAGCATGGAAATTAACCTTTATCTATTGTTGTCCTTATTGATTGCTTTGCTGGTAATCAGCTATCTTTTGGGAAAACTTCACCGCGTCCGTGGTCAGCTTTTTCTTATTAGGGATGCCCTAAACGATATAAAAGCCGGGAATTTGAACCGCCGTGTATTGGTGCGGGAAAGCGACCTGACAAAACAAATCTGTTATGATATTAACGAGATTGCCATGAGCAGCCAATCTCGGCTTATACAGCAAAAGCAATCCGAACAGGCTTATAAACGGCTTATGACAAGCCTTTCCCATGATGTAAAAACCCCTCTTGCTTCTCTGGTTGGATATTTGGAGGCTGTGGAAAGCAAGATGGTAACAGGAGCTGAGAAGGAAGAATACATTCGGGTGGCTATGGAAAAAGCCCACCACCTGAAAGATTTTGTGACCGCCCTGTTTGAATGGGTGAAGCTGGATGCCGGGGAACAGATTTTTCATTTTGAGGTCTGCGACCTGAATGAGCTTTCCCGTGACATCATGGCTGATTGGGTGCCGCTGCTGGAAAACCACGATCTTAGCTATGAAATTGAGATACCCGAAACAGAATACATGACACGGGTTGACTCTACCGCCTACACTCGTATTCTCAATAATTTACTGCAAAATATTCTGACGCACAGTGATGCAAGCAAAGTTTTCCTGACCGTGACTGAAACTGAGCAGCAGGCAAAAATCGTTGTTGCTGATAACGGCAACGGGATTGCCGCCTCTGATCTCCCGCATATCTTTGAACGGATGTATCAATGCGATCACTCCCGTTCTGCCAAAGGGAACGGGCTGGGCCTTTCGATTGCCAAAGAGTTAGTCAGTATTCATAAAGGAACGATTACAGCCGCTAGTGTTCCCGGAAACGGAACAACCTTTATCATCATACTTCCGAAAGCTCTGTGATCCCACGGAGCTTTTTTTGAAAAAATTTTATCTCGGCAAGGTTATGGCAAGGTTTGCGTTTTATAATTGGAACCATGAAAGGAGGAAACCGTATGACGATTATTACAACTGAAATCCAGAAATGGAAACGGAATAAAATTGTCTGGTGCATTTTGGCTCTAACACTTCTGCTTGGAGCGTTTGCGATTGAAAGGGCTTGCAGCATTTCAAGGAGCAGTCCCTTTATGGATAGTTTTGGCGACCTTTACACACTGGCCTTTAAGAATCTGTCCAGCCTGTTTCTGCCGATTGTGCTGGGAATGTTTGCAACGACACTGTTTTTCGATGAACACAAAAATGACACGATGAAAGAACTGCTTATCATCCCTATTACAAAAGCACAGCTATACTTTTCAAAAGTCGCTGTGGTTATTCTGATGTCCGTAGGACTGTGCCTGATTACTTTTCTTTTGTGTGTTGTCGGTGGGCTGATTGCCGGAGGCTTTCCCGATCTGAACGCCCAAACACTGATGGACGCTGGTCTTTTGTATCTGGCAGGTGGTATTCTGATTCCCATAGCCATGCTTCCGATTGTGTTTCTTTCCACGCTGTCAAAGGGATATATCCTGCCCATTGGCGCAACGCTGCTTTATCTGATTCCCGTAGTCATTGCCCCGGCTTATCTTACGGGAATACACCCGCTGGCAAGCGTGATGGGGATTTATCCCCATATTTCCGAAGCGGCCGCAGCTATGGTAGAAAGCCTGATGCAAGGCGTTTTATTCAATACTTCGCCGCTTGTTTGTGTCGGTTCGCTGCTCTTGATCGGTGCTACATTTGCCGCCGCATCCGTAGTGGCTCTAAAAAAGCAATCTTACTGAAAGGAAAGACCTATGAAACGATTGAGTTGTTTATTACTCGGTATTCTGCTTGTTTTTTCTCTTTGTGCCTGCCAGCAGGCCGCTCCATCTTCCGGCGAGGCTCCCGACCAACAGGCCATTACGGAAGAAGCAACCGAATACTTTAACCAAATGATGGATGGAGATTTTGAAACTTTCTTCAATGCGTTGCCGCCGGGCGTACAGGACAATATTTCTGCGGAGACGATACAGGAAACATGGGAAGAAGAAGTCGATAAGCTGGGCGGGCTGCCGGAGAACACTTCCCCGGATGTGTCCTGCTATGTGCCGGAACACTCTGACCAAATCCGTGTTGAATTTGTCATTCCTTGTGACAAAGGCAATTTCAAAGTATTCATCAACTATTTCCCGGATGGCAGCCTTTACAACTATGTTATCTGGAAGAACGAAACAAAATGAGAAAGCGAGGCATTTTTATGAGTGATCTTGTGATTGAAACCAAAAAGCTGACAAAGATTTACGGGGAACAAACTGCCGTTAATTCTGTGAATCTTCATGTAAAACCGGGCCGGATTTATGGACTTTTAGGACGCAACGGAGCCGGTAAAACCACAATTATGAAAATGATTTTGGGCCTTACACCAATCACTTCCGGCGAAGTAGATGTGTTCGGACAGAACATCAAAGGCCATGAGAAACGCATTTATCCCCGTATTGGAGCCATCATCGAAACTCCCGGTTTTTATCCGAATCTGACCGGCACAGAAAACCTTGAAATTTTTGCGAAGTTACGAGGGACACCCCAGCCCAATGCCGTCAAGAACGTGCTGGAAGTTGTGGGATTGCCCTACAAGGACAAAAAGCTGTTCAGTAAGTATTCCCTCGGCATGAAGCAGCGCCTCGGTATTGCCAACGCTATTCTGCATGACCCGGAGCTTTTGATTTTGGACGAGCCGACCAATGGACTTGACCCTATCGGTATAGCCGAAGTGAGGAACTTTATTAAGAATTTAAGTGTGGAGCGTGGCAAAACCATCCTAATTTCCAGCCATATACTTTCCGAAATTTCACTGTTGGCAGATGACATAGGCATTATCGACCACGGGGTTCTGCTGGAAGAAAGCAGCATGGAAGAATTAGAAAAGAAAAATCGGAAATACATCCAGCTTCAAGTGTCGGATATTCCAAAAGCCTCTTTAATTTTGGAAAGGCAATTCCATGTGACCGATTATGCGGTGCAGGACGAACACAACCTGCGGCTTTATGACACCGCACTGGATATGGCGGCAATCAACAAGGCCCTTGTGGTGCAGGATGTGGCTGTTATCAGCTCCCAAATCTGCAATGATACCCTTGAGGACTATTTCAAGCAGATTACGGGGGGAGAGGGCATTGCTTAAACTGATACAGGTTGAATTTCTAAAGCTGCGCCGGAGAAAGTTTATCTGGCTCATGCTGCTGGCAGCTCTGTTTATGCCGCTGGCCGCCGTGTTCTACTTCGCAAGTGTTAAGGGAACCGGCGTGGAACCCATCGAGTTTTACAAGTGGACGGCGTTCAGCTATACCCCGTGGATTATCCTGCCGGTGGTGCTGGGGATGCTGTGTACCATGCTGATGTATAACGAAAACCAATATGATATGCTCAAACAGCTCTGGATCGTGCCAGTCAATAAGATGGCGTACTTTTTCAGTAAATTTGCTGTGGTGCTGGTGTACTCGGTCTGCTTCATGCTGATTACCGCAGCCGCGTCCATCCTTACTGGCGTCCTGTCCGGCTATATTGCCTTTGACAGCGGGAGCGTCCTTTATCTTCTGCGGAAGTGTATGGAAATCTCTCTGCTGACCGCCTTTGCGGTACTGCCAATACTGGCGGCTGCCGCAGCGCAGAAGGGGTATATTCTTCCCGTCTGCCTGACGCTGGTCTATACATTCCTCGGCTTTATCCTCTTAATGGTGAATATGTACCTGCATCCGCTGTCCAGCATGACCGCCATTGTTATGCGGGATATTCCGGGCGTCGTGATTACCCAGCCACTCAACATTCCGGGGGCGTTCCTCTGCATAGGCGTGTGGGGCGTTGCTTCTGTCCTGCTGGCTGGGGCTGCTTTGAAAAAGAGAAAGTGAGGTGCATTTGAAATGGAGCTTTTACTTTGGGCGGAGCGCCGGAAACTCCGCCGTTCTAAAATCTTGTGGATCGCCGGTTTTGCAACGGTCATGGTGGCGTTGATTGTCTTTGCACAGGGTCAGTTCACGTTCTATGAAAGCCGCTATATTGACGGTGCCGGATGGTTTATGACAGCGGCCCAATCCCTTGCCACCTTTTATGTGCTGCCTGCGGTCATTGCCCTGCTGGGAAGCTATATGATCTGCCGGGAGGAACAGGAGGACACCCTGAAATCCCTGCGGCTCATTCCCGTGGATGAAGTGAAGCTGACGCTCTCCAAAATGGTGCTTGCTCTGGTGTTCAGCGTCTTAATCTATCTCCTGCTTTTTGCGATTACATTTCTCGTTGAGGCCGTTTTGCACTTTGAAGCTCTTTCCATTGGCCTTGTTTTGAGAAACCTGAAAACATATCTTCTGGACGGGATCGGCGTGTTCTTTGCCATTTCTCCGATTATCGCTTTGGTGGCCCGGATGAAAAAAGGTTACTGGCTGGCGCTGGTATTTGCTGAAATTTATTCGTTTGCTGGACTGTTCGCAAGTATGTCCGGCCAGCTAAAGACGGTATATCCCATGACAGCCGTTTTCAATATCTCTGGCTATTACGATGCAAGCATGGTTCAGGTTTTCATTGGTATCATCGTTCTGCTGGCCTGTGTTGTTCTGACACTGTTCATTCTGAAAGGGCTGAACAGGAAAGCAAAATAGTTTTAATTATCTGCCGGACGACGGCAAAAGAAAAAAGCCGTCGTGCAGCAGGCAATCGCCATGCCCTAAACATATCTACGGCGGCTTTGACAAAATCAAGGCCGCCGTTCCTTATGTCCAAAGAGTGACGACCCTGTTTCAAAGGTGATGGCGGCTTTAGGAGGGAGCCGCCGTGATACAAAGACCGTTTCGACATAATTCAGCAGGAACTTACCTGTCAAAAAAAGCCCATCCAATATATGGAACCATCCTGCCCATGAATATGAACTGTATGATTACATAATTGCTTCTGCTACTTCCATTGCGCCCATCCGCATCCTGCGGATGGGCGCTTTTTTCTGTTTATGCGAGCCTCCACCATACGGCGGAGCCTTTCATAAAAATTTTCTTCCCTTCGCGGTTGCCAAAATCGCAAACCTTGCATTACTGAGGCGAAAGGGAGGAGATCACCACCCCGCACCCGTGCGGCGCGAAGGGAGGTGAGAAAATGAAAGACTCCTATTAGCAGCGTATTCAAAATCAGTTTGGCGCTTTCTGTGTCAGGGTTTTGAAGAATGAGGCCCGGTACATCCAGCGCGAGCTTGCCAGTCTCCAATCCCAGGAAAAATCCTTTGGAGAGCTGACCGCCTCTGAGCTGGAACAGACCGCCGTGTGGGACAAGCACTTTATGGGCGAGCATGTCTTTGAAGTGCTGGGACTTCCGGTAGTCGTGGCCGGCGATCTTCTGGCTGACGCCTTGGCGCAGCTGCCGGAGGGCAAGCGGGATGTGATCCTGCTGTCCTACTTCCTGGGCATGACGGACCGTGAGATCAGCGAGAAGCTGAACATCGTCCATCAGACCATATCCAAGCGGCGGCTCGTTACACTGAAAGAATTGCGCGAGTATCTGATGAAGGAGGGATTTGAATGGCCGGACAAGTGAAGCCGATCCCGGTGCCGGTGATCCTGGCTGCCGTGAACGGCGACGAGAACGCCCTTGCCGCCGTGGTCGCTCACTATCAGAAGTACATCCGGGCTCTTGCCACCAGACCTGTGAAGGACGAGTATGGGAACGAGTACCTGTATGTGGATGAAGATATGCGGCTCAGGCTGGAAACGAAGCTGATCCATAGCATCGTAACAGGTTTCAAGGTACTGCCGGTCTAAAATCGTCCGGGGCAAGTTTCACGGCTCCCTTTCCTTGCCCCAGCGATCCGACAGCCAAGACGAAAGTTCCTTGACAAAGAAAGCCCGGCGGGAGGCCTCCGGCGCAGCATAAGGCAGACGGATACGATCTGTCTGCGTGGAGCCGGTCGGCCGGTGCGCCATGACCCTGTTGCAAGTCCGCAGGACGGGACCCCTACCAAACAGGTGAGCGACAAAACTGGGCCGTAAAACAGGTGTGGCAGCTTGTGGGCGATGATATGCAGGCAGGATAATGAGACTCGCGCATTGGACGCCCGCAAAGCATCGTGCGCCGCACCCATCAGCATGGGCCGGGGTGAAATTCCCGTGGAGCTGTGCCAGCAGCCGTCCGTTTTCTGCCTCTTTCGTATTGATCTTTCTTGCGAAAGGGGGTCATTCTATGCAAGAAAAAACTGCTGCCGGCAAGACCGGCACATCCAATAAATCATTAGATGAAAAGACGACCTATCGCTTCGGCAATAGGTCGTTTGTCGTTGAACCTGTTTTTCGGCAAGATGGCCCGGATACCCTGGGCAGCATCCTTCTGCGGCTGATGAAGTCCGAGAGCGAAGCAAAGTAAATCTCCCGGACCCGGCTGACAGGGACGGCGGACGGCGGTATAATGAACATAGACAAGTTATATTTGCTATTCGGCTGTCCCGGAGGAAGGAGGACTGAATGAGACAGTCGAACAACCGCAAATCCCGTGATGTGACCGCGTTCCTCTATGAGCGGCTTTCCCGCGATGACAACCTGGAGGGCGAGAGTTACAGCATCGGCAACCAAAAGAAACTGCTGACCAAGGTGGCGAAGGAAAAAGGATACACCAACCTGGTCCACTTCCTGGACGACGGCATCTCCGGCGTCACGATGGACCGCCCCGGTTTCAACGACATGATGGAGCAGCTTGCCGCCGGCAAGTCCGCCGCCGTGTTTGTGAAGGATCTGTCCCGGCTGGGCCGCAACTACATTGAGGTGGGGCGGCTGACCGAGGAGTTTTTCCCGGAGCACGACATCCGCCTGGTGGCGGTTTCGGACAACATCGACACCGCCGAGGGCGAGAACGAGCTGGCGCCTATCCGCAACCTGTTCAATGAGTGGTACGCCCGCGACATCAGCAAGAAGCGCCGGATCAGCAACAAGATCAAGGGCAATGCCGGTGAGCCGATGGGGCCGCCGCCTTATGGCTACAAGAAAGACCCGGACGATCCCAAACGGTGGATCGTGGATGAGGAGTCCGCCCAGGTAGTCCGCCGAGTATTCCGAATGACTTTGGATGGTTATGGAACGGAGCAGATCGCCACAATATTCTCCGAGGAGAAAATCCTTACCCCCATCGCCTATTGGCGTGAAAAGGGCGTCAATCGTCCTGGGAAAAGCAAACTCCGCGGACCGTATATGTGGAACAGCTCCACCATCACTCATATTCTCTCTTTACAGGAGTATTGCGGTGATATTCTTAACTTCAAGACCTACTCCAAGTCATACAAGAACAAAAAGCGGCTTGCCAACGACCGGGAAAACTGGGTCATCTTCCAGGATGTCCACGAACCCATCATTGAGCGGGCGGTCTTTGAACAGGTCCAGCAGAAGCGCGGCAAGATCCGCAAGCGCCGCACCCACGAAGGGGAGCGCAATATGTTCTCCGGCCTTCTGGTCTGCGCTGATTGCGGACACAACCTACACTTTCATTTCAATCAGGGCAACCCCGACATCAAGTATTTTAACTGCTCCAACTACAAGGGCAACCGTGGGACCTGTACTTCCACCCATTATGTCCGTGTGGACTTCTTGGAGCAGGTGGTGTTAGGCGAGATCCGGCGGCTGACTAAGTTTGCCAGCCAGTTTGAGGATGAGTTTGTGAAGGCTGTGATCGGCCATTCCCAGCAGGCGGAGGCCACCGACCGAAAACTGAAGGAGAAGGAGCTGAAAGCCCTGCAAGCCCGCGATGAGGAACTGGATGGCCTGTTCGAGAGGATCTATGAGGACAATGTTTCCGGCAAACTCTCCGATGACCGTTTCGCCAGAATGTCGAGGCGTTATGAGGAGGAGCAGAAGGAATTGGCGGAGAAAATCAAGGCGCTCCGCGCCGAGATTGACAAGCAGAACAGCCAGTCCATGACCACGGATATGTTCATCTCCCTGGTCCGCAAATACACCCGCGCCCGCAAGCTAACGCCCAGAATGCTCAACGAGCTCATCGAGAAAATCGAGGTATTCAACGCCGAGAAGGTAGATGGGGTGTGGGAGCAACGGCTCCGTATCCACTACAACTGCGTGGGCGCCATCGAGATCGCCGACCTCATCCCGCTGCCCGCCCCGGAGGTGTCCGTAAACACAAGAAAGGGCATAGTCGTCAACTACGCCCCATCCACCATCGCCGGATGAAAACAACAAAAAAAGACGAGTGTTCTTACAGCGTTTCAAATGCTATAAGAACACTCGTCATGGTGCGGGAAATGGGACTTGAACCCACACGCCAATACTGACACAAGCACCTCAAGCTTGCCTTGTCTGACTGCGGAACAAGTTCCGCTTCCACAAAATCAAAGATTTCGTGCGATTCCAGTGTGGATTTTAAAATGATAGTGATTTGCAGAGATACATAACAAAAAATAAAGGACACCCGAAAATCGAATGTCCTTTACACTGGTACGAATGGCGATACAGAACTTTTCAAAAAATCCCGTAATATCAATGGTTTCCGGGCTTGCCGGATAGCAAATAACTTGTATTAGACCCCCTATCGGGCGGCTGTTTTGATGACAGCCGCCCTTTTTCTATCCCCAAATCAAGTGCGCGTTTTAGGGTGGGAAATCCCCTGTTTTTTCGCTTGTGGGCGGCGCAAACGAAGCCGCCCATATCTTTTCCCTCATGGGAGGCCGGGCGGTAATACAGGGGCACAAAACTACCGAAACGAACACTTTTCAAAACCAACGGAAGGAGGTATCCAACATGGCGGTATTCCGCATTGAGAAAACCCGCGATTACACGGTGATGTCCAACCACCACCTGCGGGACAAGTCGCTCTCGCTGAAAGCGAAGGGCCTTCTCTCCCTCATGCTCTCCCTGCCGGAGGAGTGGGACTATACCACCAAGGGGCTGGCCCGGATCTGCAAGGATGGCGTTGACAGTATCTGCGCCGGGGTGCGGGAGCTGGAGGAACACGGGTATGTGATCCGCCAGCGGGTCCGCAACCCCAACGGCCAGCTCGGCGCCATCGAGTACACCATCCTGGAGCAGCCCCGCCCACCTGAACCGGAAAAACCTGAACGGGAAAATCCAGTCTTGGATAATCCTGAACAGGCTTACCCTGTCTTGGAAGAACCTGAACAGGAAAACCACGCACAATTAAATACTAATAGATCAAGTAAAGAAAAATCAAAAAAAGATTTATCAAGTACGGAAGGATCAAATCCTGTCCAATCAATCCCCCAAACCCCCAGGGGCTCAGACCGGAAAGGACGGGACCGGATGCGGGAACGGGAAAGCTATCGGGAATTGATTTTGGAGAACATCGAGTATGACTGCCTCATCCAGAACCACCGCCTTGACCGTGACCGCCTGGACGAGCTGGTGGAGCTCATGGTGGACACGGTGTGCTCCAACCGGGAGATGATCCGTATCGCCGGGGACGACTACCCGGCGGAGGTGGTCAAGTCCCGGTTCCTCAAGCTGAACAGTTCCCACATCGAGTATGTGCTGGACCGGATGCGGGAGAACACCACCTATGTCCGCAATATCAAGAAATACCTGCTGGCCGCTTTGTATAACGCCCCGGCCACCATCGACAGCTACTACACTTCCCTGGTGAGCCACGATATGTACGGCGGCGGAGATCGGAGGTGATGTGCGTGCAGGAAGAAATCACCCAGGGCGTGGTCTCCCTCTCGGTGGAGACCGGCAAGATGACGGCGGACCTGCTCCAAAAGGCCGTGAAGAAGGTGCTGGAGGAGATGCAGAAGAAGCCCTCCCAGCGAACCCTCCACCAGGGGAAACAGACCCTGCACCATCTCAAACAGCATGGGGCCTCCCTGACCAACATCGAGATCACGGAGCAGAACATCAAGGCGTTTTCGGCGGTGGCGAAGAAGTATGACATCGACTATGCCCTGAAGAAGGACCCCAGCACCGACCCACCGCACTACTATGTGTTCTTCAAGGCGAAGGACAAGGACCAGCTCCAGCCGGCCTTCAAGGAGTTCACCGCCATGACCCTGGGCCGGGAGAAGCGCCCCACCATCCGGGAGCGGCTGGCCCAGGCCCAGGAACAGACCAAGGCCAAGCACCGGGAACGGGAGAAGGTCAAGGCCAAGGACCGGGAGGTGGCGCGATGACCGACAAGCTGAAAAAGCAGATCATCCTCAACCTCCCGTATCTCATCTTCGTGTATCTCTTTGATAAGCTCTGTCAGGGCGTGCGGCTGGCGCCTGGGGCGGACGCCTCGGAGAAGCTGCTCCACATCGGGCAGGGCTTTTCGGCGGCCTTTGCCAGTCTGACGCCCAGCTTCCATCTGCTGGACCTGTGCGTGGGCGCCGCCGGCGCGGTGCTGATCCGGCTGGCGGTCTACTCCAAAGGCAAGAACGCGAAGAAATACCGCCGGGGGATCGAGTACGGGAGCGCCCGATGGGGCACCCCGGCTGACATCGCCCCCTACGCAGACCCGGACTTCTTCCAGAACGTCCTCCTCACCCAGACGGAACGGATCACCATGTCGAGCCGCCCCAAGGAGCCCAAGTACGCCAGAAATAAGAATATTTTGGTCATCGGCGGTTCCGGCTCAGGCAAAACGAGGTTCTTTGTCAAACCCAACCTGCTCCAGTGCCATTCCTCCTATGTGGTCACGGACCCCAAGGGCACCATCCTGAACGAGGTGGGCACCCTGCTGGACCGCAAGGGATACCGCATTAAAAGCCTAAACCTCATCAACTTCAAGAAGTCCATGCGGTATAACCCTCTGGCGTACATCCGCTCCGAGAAGGACATTTTGAAGCTGGTGAACGCCCTGATCCTCAACACCAAGGGCGAGGGCGAAAAGTCCAGTGAAGATTTCTGGGTGAAGGCCGAGCGGCTGTACTATTCCGCCCTCATCGGGTACATCTGGTACGAGGCGGAGCCGGAGGAGCGCAACTTCATCACCCTGCTGGACCTCATCAACGCCAGCGAGGCCAGAGAGGACGACGAGGAGTTCCAAAGCCCGGTGGACATCCTGTTCGCCAAGCTGGAAAAGGAGCACCCGGATCACTTCGCCGTGAAGCAATACCGCAAATTCAAAATGGCCGCGGGCAAAACTCTGAAATCCATACTGATTAGCTGCGGCGCCCGCCTTTCTCCCTTTGACATCCAGGAGCTGCGGGACCTCATGGCGGAGGACGAGCTGGAGCTGGATACCCTGGGCGACCGCAAATCGGCGCTGTTTGTCATCCTCTCGGATACAGACAGCACCTTCAATTTTGTGGCGGCGCTCATGTACTCCCAGCTTTTCAACCTCCTGTGCGACAAGGCGGACGACTTCTACGGGGGCCGCCTGCCGGTCCATGTGCGGTGCCTGCTGGACGAGTTCGCGAACATCGGGCAAATCCCGAACTTCGACAAGCTGATCGCCACCATCCGAAGCCGTGAAATATCGGCTTCTATTATTTTGCAGTCGCAAAGCCAGTTAAAGACCATCTACAAGGACGCAGCGGATACCATCGTGGGTAACTGCGACAGCACCTTGTTTTTGGGAGGCAAGGAGAAATCCACTCTGAAAGAAATTTCGGAGCTGCTGGGGAAAGAAACGATTGACAGTTTCAATCAATCGGAAAACCGCGGCAGCCAGGTTTCCCACGGCCTCACCTATCAAAAATTGGGAAAGGATATGCCATACTTGTTCGTGAAGAGTTCAGTTGCCTTGAATTTATCATGAA
>ENA-UAED01000127-UAED01000127.1-human-gut-metagenome-genome-assembly--contig:-NODE-127-length-24506-cov-7.415852_pt1 | contig 24506 bp, 18 predicted proteins | sample MGYA00244278_ERZ654274 | MGnify/ENA primary metagenome ERZ654274 (study PRJEB26926, sample SAMN06165180) | human gut metagenome | biome: ENVO:00009003; feature: ENVO:2100002; material: ENVO:00002003...
ACGAGATTTCTGCCTGTCTCGTGGGCTCGGAGATGTGTATAAGAGACAGACTCCGATGTGAAGGAAAAAGCTGTTTATCTGCAGGCGGGAGATGACATCAACTACTTGAGTTACAAATGGAGTAAGAAGGACAACGACTGGAATCTGTTGGTGGAACATGCCACTGCGGAGGAAGACGTATTGCTCCTGGCAGTAAAATAAATGAAGAACAATATAGAAATGAGGGAGGGGTTTAGGTTATGAGAAGAGCATTCATGAGTATTACACTATTGGTATTGTCACTTTCTACAGTGATGGTGCTGCTGATGGGACTTGTTGCCACAGCTTGACGGATTGACAGAGAAAATGTGTATCTTTGCGAACTTTTAGACGAATAGAACAATGAAAACGGCAATAAAACTAGTATTGATTTACTTTTTGATGCAGATTGTAGGAGCACTGTTTGCAGGACCTTTCTGTCTGCTGTATACGTATTTCGCTTATGGAACTTTCGACATGGACAAGGCTGGTCAGATTGCTGTGGCGCCTACCATGCTGCTGGGCTTTGTTTTCATGGGACTGTACTTGTGGCGCAAGAACTACCTGACGGGAGACAAGCATCTGTATTCTCCGGTGTCAGTCCCTTATCTGGCATGGAGCCTGCTTGCCGGAATGACTTCCATATGTATAATAGGTCTTCTGATGTCCGAACTTACTTTTTTGCCCAATTTGTTGGACCAGACATTTGATATACTGCAATCCGGTTGGCTGGGTATTCTCTGTATTTCTGTTTTGGGACCCGTACTGGAAGAACTGCTTTTCCGTGGTGCCATTACCAAGGAGCTGCTTCGCAGATATAGCCCGGCAAAGGCTATCTTGTTTTCCGGGTTGATATTTGGTATCTTTCATCTGAATCCGGTTCAGATAATAGGTGCTTGCCTCATCGGTTTCTTGCTTGCCTGGCTTTATTATAAGACACGGAGTCTTATGGCATGTATTCTGATACATATCATGAATAACGGCTTGTCTGTCTATCTGAGCCTGAAACATCCTGAAATGGAGGATGTGACACATCTGCTGAGTAACCCGTATGTACTGGTTTGGGCAGTGGTTTTCATATTGTTGCTTCTACTCTCCTTGAAACAACTGAATAAATATAATATATCTGATACTAATACAACAACTGAATTATGAAAAGAAGATTGAACATTCTCTGCCTGGTGGTAATGCTTGTACTGAGTTACTCGGTATTGGAGCAGGGGTACTATATCTTTCTGGGAGCCAAGATGGGGGCGCAGACCGGACTGGAGCTGGGAAAGAAAGGGAGTGACATTGCTGCCTACAAGGAACTGATGAACCTAAAGGTTGTCAACCTGATACCTTCTTCCATGGAGTCGTTTGATTTCTTCAGGGATTCCGTCTACAATGAGAAAAGCAGGAGTTATGTGCCTGCAGCCTACTCTTCGTTGATGGTCAGCGTAGATTCTCATGATTCTGTCGGGAAAGTGGTGGCAAAGTATTTGCTGATATATCTGCATTTGGGCTTTTCCCTTTGGGCGGTAGTATTGTTTATCCGCTTGATAATCTCTATCAACAAGTCCGACATCTTCAACTGGCGGAATGTACGTCGGCTGCGTCGATTGGGAATGGCACTGGTTGTCAGCTTCTGCTGTACCTTTGCGTCATCATATCTTGATTTTATAGGTATCGATACCGTATTCTCGCTGCATGGTTACGAGCTGAGCCTCTCAGAATTGGTGAGCACTACCACGCTGGTACTTGGGCTTTGTTCGCTGATTGTAGGTGAAGTGTTTGCCATTGGATTGAAAATGAAGGAAGAGCAGGATTTGACGATTTAATAATAAGAAGAACGGACAGAGATATGAATAAAATCAGAGTATGTGCCTTCCTGGCTTTGGTAGTGTTTATTGGTAGTGTTGTAACGGATATGTTTAGTGGATTTATGGACGGCTGGAATGAGGCGGGCGACCAGAAGGATTTTCATGCCTTACCCTCTGTGTCACTTTTGGTGCGGGCAGATGATACGCTGCCTGCTGATACTTTGATTAGTGCGGCACAGGATACGCCCATGTATTGCAATACAAGTGAGGTATCGGTGCAAGGTTTCCGTAGTACGAAGTGGCGGTGGGTATCGTTCTTGCTGTTTCCTGCGGGACTGTTTGCGCTTTACGGGTTCTATAGTGTGGCGCGGCTGGTGCTTACTGCCACGAAAGGCGAGGTGTTTGTGCACAAGAATGTGCGTCGGATGCGCATCTTTGTCTATGCGCTGATTTCGGTGAGTCTTTTATTCGAGTTGCAGCAATGGGGCATCTATCATGACTTGGCTTCTCAAGTGCAGCTGGAGGGATACGAGGTGTTGCCTTATTCTTTCAAGTATGCTTGGTTCAATTATATGCTGTTGGCATTGTTCACCGAGATATTCGCCATCGGCGTGAAGATAAAGGAAGAGCAGGATTTAACGGTTTAATGTGGGGGGAGGATTATGAAAAAGATAAGTATATTGGGTATCCTGGCTATATTGGTCATTGTTGCAGAGTTTACCTATGCGATGATAGCGGGCTGGGTGGATATGAAGAATAGTTTTCTTGAGGGTTACAATAGTGTAAATGTGCATTCGGGAACTCCACAGCCGGAGTATTCCGGTTTATTTGATAAGGTATATGTGGATGTAAGACCTTTGGAAACGACAGCAGTCGATTCCTTGACGAATCGTTTTGCCGATAAGTCAGTACCTTATCAGGTAAAGAGAATAGGCACTGTGATTGTCCCCACTGTCTGGAGTTCCATAGTGAACTTCTTTGCCATGTTTGCCATCATTCCTTTCTTTGTAGGAATCTATTGTCTGATACGTTTGCTGGTATCCATCTCAAAGCGGGAAGTGTTTACTTCGGATAATGTAGCCCGGTTGCGTTTCTTTACTTATTCGTTTGCTGCATTGTACGGCTTGATGACTTTGCACGATTGGCTGAATCATCTTGAAGCAGTGAAGCAAGTGGCTCTGCTGGGCTATGAAGTGGTTGCATCGCATGATACGGATTTCACATCCCTGGTTATTATAATTCTTTTCACCGAGATATTTGCCGCTGGGGTGAAGATAAAGGAAGAACAGGACTTGACTATTTAGGTGTGAGTGGGAAAAGAATAATTGATAAATAGAACACAATTATATGATTATAGTAAACCTTGACATAATGATGGCCCGAAGAAAGATATCTTTGGGCGAACTGGCGGAGAAGATTGATATTACGCCTGCCAATCTCTCTATTCTCAAAACCGGAAAGGCTAAGGCCATCCGTTTCTCTACACTGGAAGCAATCTGTAAGGAACTTGATTGCCAGCCGGGGGATATACTGGAGTTTAAGGAGGGATAAATAGGGAGAAGAAGGCGCAAGTAGAGGTTGAAATGCTTACCGCCTTAAGAAACTCCGTTTACGTACTACAGTAAACACCTTTACATACTACGGTAAACGCCTTTACATACTACGGTAAACGCCTTTACATACTATGGTAAACGTCGTTACTTCATAGTGTAAAAGCCGTTACATTCTGGAGTAACGGCTTTTACATTATAGGGTAAACATCCGGTAAATATAATCTGCTGATTATTAGTTTATATATTGTCGGTCGTAACCTTTAGATGCCTTTCGCTTTGAAGGCCAGCGCATACATTCGCATCTGCTTTACCATAGACAGCAGTCCGTTGCTACGGGTGGGCGACAAGTGTTCCTTCAGTCCTATTTTATCAATGAAATAGAGGTCGGCATTCAGTATCTCATCCGGTGTGTGCCCGGAGAGTACTTTGATAAGCAGTGAAATGATTCCTTTCACAATCAGTGCGTCGCTTTCGGCCTGGAAAATAATTTTTCCGTCCACTTCGTCTGCCTGCAGCCATACGCGGCTCTGGCAACCTTCAATCAGGTTTTGTTCCGTCTTGTATTTTTCGTCGAGCGGTTCCTGCTCGTTTCCTAAATCAATAAGAAGTTGGTACCGGTCCATCCAATCGTCGAAATCATTGAATTCGGCAATTACTTCATCTTGTACTTCGTTGATACTTATCATGGGATTTACTATTTTACTATTTACGATTTACTATTTGATGGTCTATTTCTCATTGTAGATGACTTCCAGCAAGGTCTGTCCCACTGCGTTGAGAGTGCCCTTGTCGATGATGTCCATGGTGTCGTCTATCGTGTGCCAGAAGTCACCGAAGCCGGTGTCGCAGTTGGGGTCATAGTTGATGATGTCTACGCAGGGAATCTGCCGCAGGTTGTATACATACATATGGTCGTCTGTCACTTCGGTGCCTTTTTCTTTGGGGAAGAAGTTGCCGAAGCCCAGGCGGTGGGCTGTGTTCCATATCTTGTTCACGTACTTACCGGCGGTTCTTTGAGAGAACTGTTCCTTGTAGAAGGTGGCGTTCTTTCCGCCTACCATGTCGAGCAGGATGCCGTAGCGGGCATTATAGCCGTCTACATGGGGTACTCGTCCCCAATATTGCGAGCCCAGGCACCAAGTGTCGTTCTTGTATGCACCTTGATAGAAGTAGGGGATGCCATAGTCTTCGGCGTCAAAGAAGATGATGTCGATGCCTATGGCTGGAGCCTGCTGCTGTAGTTGGCGGGCCACTTCGAGCAATACGCCCACACCGCTGGCTCCATCGTTCACACCCAGGATGGGGCTGTGATGCTTCGTCTTGTCGGCATCCTGGTCGGCATAAGGACGGCTGTCCCAATGGGCACAGAGCAGTACACGCCTTTTGCTTTCCGGATTATAGGCGCCGATAACATTGCGCGCTTTCAGGATGGTGTTGTCGTAAGCCACCAGGTCGGCATGCTGGTTGTATACTTTGGCGCCGAATTCTTCCAGCTTCTTGGCAAGGAATTCTCCGCAGGCTTTGTGGGCGGCGGTGTTGGGCACGCGCGGACCAAAATCCGCTTGGGTCTGTATGTATTGATATGCACTGTCTGCACTGAACTGAGGCACTTGGACAGTCGCTTTGGTCGCATCGCCCTCACTGTCATTATCGGCTGCAGACTTGCTGCTGTTGTTGCTGCATGCCACTATCGCTACAATCAGCAACAGCAGCAACGGGATGAATGTATAATTCCGTTTCATTCTCTTTCTGTATTAAAACTTAGTTTCACTTCTTTCTTTCCAACTTTCAGTGTTACCGCAGCGCCGTTTATCAGCGGTACATTCATGCTGACATGTCCGACGGGAAAATCGAAACATATCGGGTAATCGTATTCCTTCACCAAATCGGCCAATGCGCCATATAGGTCTTTTCCCAGGGACTTGTTCTCCTCGTATTCGGTGAATTGTCCGATGATGAGGCCGGAAAGCTTGTCGAGGACACCTCCCAGTTTGAGATTGTACATCATGCGTTCCACCGCATGTGGGCGTTCTCCCACATCTTCGATGAAGAGGATGGTGCCTTCGGCGGGAATATCGTAAGGAGTACCACGCAGCCCGTAGAACACAGACAAATTGCCGCCGCGCAACACGCCTTTTCCCTCTCCCTTATGATTTAGTTTGTGCCCCGGGCAGACATAACTGAATGCTTCGGTTCCTCCCAATGCCTGCCCGAATAGTATATCCTTCAGTGCTTGTGTGCAGAAGTCGTCTTCCGGTTCTACTGTGAGATGGCGCGCCATGGGGGCGTGCAACGACGCGAAGCCATTCTGCTGGAACAGATTATGGAGGGCGGTGATGTCACTGAATCCGATGAGCCATTTGGGATGCTGCCTGAACTTGGTAAAATCCAGTTTGCCTATCAGATGCACGGCTCCGTAACCGCCCCGACTACAGAATATGACTTTGGCTTCTTCATCGTCCATGGCTTCCTGCAGGTCCTCGAGGCGTTGCCGGATATTTCCTGCATACGTTCCGTTGGAACTCCCCGCGTGCTTTGCGAATACGACTTCCAGCCCCCAGGACTTCAAACGTTTGTAGGCGCCTTTCAGGAAAGATTTGTCAATCTTGCTGGAAGGGGAGAGAACAATGACACGGTCACCTTCCTGCAGATACGGAGGGAAAATAAGACTACCCATATATATTATCAATCTATTTTGGGCAAAAGTACACAATTCACCACAGATATCACAGATTAACACGGATTTTTAACAGAAGAGAGGGAGGTTATATATGATATATAATCAACAGAGTAACTCAAATTCTGTTCAAATCCGTGTCAATCTGTGTAATCTGTGGTGAACATATCAAAATGATATTAAACATATAAAATTTCAATGGGGCAAATGCCGTATTTCTCGACATTTTTTTAGATATTTGCTAAAAATCTAACGTTATGGAACCGATACGGAACTTTGCCCAGTTAACAGCCCACCTGAAAACCTTGAATAAGAGGAAACGTATTGCGGTAGTCTGTGCCAATGACCCTAATACAGAATATGCCATATCCCGTGCCTTGGAGGAGGGGATTGCGGAATTTCTGATGATTGGCGATTCTGCCATATTGGAAAAATATCCCACCTTGAAGAAATATCCTCAATATGTCAGTACCTTGCATATAGAAGATTCCGATGAGGCTGCACGTGAGGCGGTGCGTATCGTACGCGAGGGTGGAGCGGACATCCTGATGAAAGGCATCATCAATACCGACAATTTGCTACGTGCCATTCTGGACAAGGAACATGGTTTGTTGCCTAAAGGAAAGATTCTGACCCATCTGGCCGTGATGCAGATACCTACTTACGATAAACTGCTCTTTTTCTCCGATGCTGCGGTCATTCCCCGCCCGACACTGCAACAGCGCATTGAAATGATTTGGTATGCCATCCATACTTGCCGCCATTTCGGGATAGAGCAGCCACGCATCGCGCTGATTCATTGCACGGAGAAGGTTAGCGCCAAATTCCCCCATTCATTGGACTATGTGAATATTGTAGAACTGGCGGAAGCCGGAGAGTTCGGCAATGTCATCATCGACGGCCCGCTGGATGTGAAGACCTCTTGTGAGAAGACGAGCGGTAACATCAAAGGCATTGTATCACCGATTGACGGGGAGGCGGATGTGTTGATATTCCCAAACATCGAATCGGGCAATGCTTTTTATAAGGCTGTATCTCTGTTTTCTCATGCCGATATGGCCGGGTTGCTGCAAGGACCCTCATGTCCGGTGGTATTACCGTCGCGTAGCGATTCCGGTTTGTCCAAATATTACAGCATTGCCATGGCTTGCCTGACCAGCGGGGTGAAAGAACCTTGATTGTAATTAGTAATTTGTAGTTCGTAATTTGTAAATCGTAATCAATGAAAATACTGGCAGTAAATCCCGGTTCCACCTCGACAAAAATTGCTGTCTATGAGGATGAAACTCCCCGTCTGGTACTCAACATCCGGCATTCGGTGGAGGAGCTTTCCCAATTTCCCCGCATCATCGACCAGTTCGAATTCCGCAAGCACTTGGTGCTGGAAGCGCTGGAGGCCAATGACATTCCCTTTAAGTTCGATGCCATCGTCGGCCGTGGGGGATTGTTGAAACCCATTCCTGGCGGTGTGTATGCCGTGAACGATGCCATGTTGGACGATATGCTCCACGCCATGCGTACCCACGCCTGCAACTTAGGTTGTCTGATAGCCCACGAACTTGCCGCCATGCTGCCCGGCTGCCCCTCTTTCATAGCCGATCCCGGCGTGGTGGACGAACTGGACGATGTGGCACGCATCACCGGTTCGCCTCTGATGCCCAGCATCACCATCTGGCACGCCTTGAACCAGCGAGCCATCGCCCGGCGCTATGCTGCCGAGCGTAGTGCCCTGCAGCCCGAAGCTCCCGTGCATTACGAAGACCTCAATCTGATTGTCTGTCACTTGGGTGGAGGCGTTTCCGTAGGAGTCCACCGCCACGGCCGTGCGGTGGACGTGCCCAATGCCCTCGACGGTTTCGGTCCTTTTTCGCCCGAACGTGCAGGTACCCTGCCCGCCGGGCAACTGATAGACCTTTGTCACTCGGGGCGTTACACTACCGAAGAACTGAAGAAACGTATTTCCGGCAAGGCGGGACTTGCCGCCCATTTGGGTACTACCGACATTCCCGCCATAGAGAGGCGCATCGCTGAGGGAGACACCCATGCCGCTTTGGTGCTTGATGCCATGATTTACCGCATTGCCAAGGAGATAGGCGGTGCTGCTGTTGTGCTTTATGGCAAGGTGGACGCCATTCTGCTTACGGGAGGTATGGCACATTCCGAGTACATCACTTCGCGGTTGCAGGAGCGCGTGTCTTTCCTTGCTCCCGTCCACGTCTATCCCGGAGAAGACGAATTGGAAGCATTGGTAATGAATGCGCTGGGAGCTTTGCGTGGAGAGCTTCCGGTGCAGGTTTACCGATAATAATCATATCGCTTTTGTTCTTCATGAAAGTGTCATAACTCACCACAGATTACACAGATTCACACAGATAAATATGTCAGATATCAATAAACTAAAAAAATCTGCGTGAATCTGTGTAATCTGTGGTGAGTTATGACATATATGGAATCCCGGTTTACTTACCGTAATCGTCGTACATCATCAACAGATGTGAGGAGCTCCAGCTGAAATGGGGAGCTTTCAGGCGTTCGCCGGTATGGGTTCCGTAGTTCTCGTGGATGGGAGCACCCTCTTTCAGCCCACTCAGGCGGTCGAAGACTTGCAGCGTATATTCATCTGCCAGCCGGTTGTAGCCGTAGTTGCGCAGTCCGCGGATGGCAAAGTAGGTTTGGTCCAGCCAGATGGGGCCACGCCAGTAGCCGTGCGGATTGTATTTGGGATTGTCGGCGGCAATGGTCGGGAAGGGGATATACGTGGAGAACTTTGCCGTATCTTGAAGCATGGGCAGCATGCTGTCCACTTGCGCTTGTGTGGCAATCCGGGTCCACAACGGAGTGTAGGCTTCGCAGCCCGGCTCTTCGATGAATGAACCGTCCTTCAGGCGGCGATCGCAGAAGAAGTTGATGTTCTTGTCAAAGAAATAGTCGGCTACCTGGCTACTGTAGTCTGGTGCGTCGAAAGGTATCTTCAGCAGGCTGGAGAATTTCTTCAGCAGTTTGCATTCCAGTGCCAGATAAGCGTTCAAGTCCACACTCTCCTGATCCATACTCCAGGCATCCTCGTAGCCTTCGTTTTTCAGCATCACGGCGCCGTCAAAACGGATGGCGTTGTCCATGCCGCTTTCCCAGGCGGCAGCTTCCAGTGTTCCGTCGGTAGCACCGTACTCGCACATGCCATTGCGGTTGTGGTCGCGCTTCTCGTACCACCATCTATAATAGGAGAGCAGTTGCGGATACATCTCGGCAACGAAGGCGGTGTCACCCGTATGGGTAAATATTTCATCGACAGCCCAGCATACCAAGGGAGGCTTGCTGTCACGGGCATTGTTCTCGGAGGGGTCGGTGTAGATACAGTCGATAATCATGCCGTCCGGTTGCTGGTAGTCGAACATGGCTCGGATGTTGTTCTTGGCCAGTTCGGGGTCGAATTTGGCGGTTCCGGCACTGAAGCGCCAGCTATCCCATGCCCAAAAGCCGACGAAATAGCCTACGGCATGGCTCGGGATGATACCTTCGTGAAGCAATCCACCGCGGTGTGTCCGCCAATTGGAGATGAGCGTGGTGACGGCTTTCACGGCGATACGGTCATATTCGGGCTTCATGTCCTTGCGCAGTATCTTGGTGAGGTAACCTTCCCAACGTTCGGCATTGGCTTGCAGGGCGGGGGCGGGATTGTTGAGCAGGCTCGGCAGGTTTTGCAGGTTGGCAGTCATCTCTTTTTCGGAAGTGAAGAAAGAGATGGCTACGTTGACAGGGTAGCGCGGAGAGCGGACGAGGGCTGTATAGTTATTGTCGGTCTTGGCCAGCTCTACATTAGGAGTGAAGGTCACGGTTACGGTTTCGCCACTGGGATGACGGGCGATGACGGAGTTCTGTTCTACGCTGACGGTGATGTCTTTGCCCCATTGGCTACCGGAGAACAGCAGGTCTTCAGCCGTGTCGGCTTCGATGCGCAGCAAGGCGGTCGAGGCACTTGTGAAGTTGAGCCGTTGCGTGATGCTCCCGTGGGTGGAATGTGCCGACATATAGAGCTCGCCGGGGTAATAGCAAGTGGAATCCGGAACAAAAATCTCTTGTGTATCTTTGGCAAAGCTTACGACGGCGGCTGACTGTGCCATCCACTGGCGGCGGAACATATCGAGGCTGAAGGGGCCGCAGAAGCCGTTGACCCATTGTTGCCGTTCGGGCAGCGTGAAGCCCATCCACGAGCCGGCGTCGGTGAACCAACCATAGCAGCGGTGCAGGGTGTCGGGAGTGTAGGAGATGTCCAGTATGTCGGCGAAGGCATACCGTTTCTCCGTAGTGCTTTTCATGCCGGGGGTGCAGGCTGCGATGCCTGCGGCCAACAATGTGAAGCAGAGTATGCGTATAAATTTGTATTTCATATGAATGAGGTATTTAACGGTTATTTGTGCGCTTGTTCCGCTGCATCATCCTCCGGTGCGAGAGGGGCGAGCGTGAAGCTGTATTTCCATTCGTGCGGAGTGATGGTGTACTCGGGATGAACTTGTGCTCCCCAGGTATTGTCACCGCCTACGCCCATCTGCTTGTGGTCGATGTTGAGCCATATCATATCTTTCTTCTGGATGCTTCCACCGTGGCGGCGCTCCATCTGTGAGGGACGGTATTCAATGTCCTCCATCGGGAAGTTCCAGGCGCTTACGCTCAACGGTTCCTCGCCCACTACCAGCAGGCCTTCGCCGGTTGCATTACGTAGGGCCACCCAGCGTACGTCACAATGATTGGCCGTCTCTTGGGCTCGTACATACGGATGGTACTGTTCCCAGACTGTTGCGTTGTATAGGCCTATCAAGGCTCCCGTCTTGCGGTCGGCATACGTCTCTTGCGGACCACGGCCCAGCCAGGTCATCATTTCATATTCGGCAGGGAGTATCATGCGCATGCCCAGACGAGGCATCTCGCTCAATGGCTTCTTGCCGGGGGTGAAGTGCATGGTTACCTGAACCTTGCCGTCGGGAGTGATTTTGTAGAGAGTCTGCAAATCAGCATCTTGTTCTTCCATGCGGTAGGTCGCAGTGACAGTAGCCGTTTGTCCGGCTTCTGCAACTTCGATGTTCTGCAGTTTGGCATCGCGTCCGGCGTTTCTCCAGGTGCCGCAGCGTATCAGGTGCCCATTTGGAATATCATTATCGGTCAACGGGCGCCAGAAGTTGGGTTGTAGCCCTTCTTTAATCAGATTCTTTCCGGTGTAGTTCAACTCTGTCATTTCACCGTTTCGGGTAGAGAAAGCTACCTGGAAGTTGTTGCCTTTCACGGTCAGTGTTTCGTTGTTGCGGTCTACGGTCAGCGTTCCTTCCACCGGCTGAACGGTTTTGGCTGACGGTGCAGAAGGCAATTCCCATTGTTCGATGGCAACCTCGTGTCCTTTCGGTACTAATGGCGCTTCGTGCTTGGTGAATGCACGCAGTGTGAGGAAATACTCCTTGCCGTCGGCAGGCAGCGCTTTCAGTGGCAATTCTATGTTGGCAGAGTTTCTGGGAGCAATCTTGGGGAAATCCATCTCACCGTTCTGAACGGTCTTGCCGTCGCATTCCACTGCCCAGCGGAGGGTATATCCTTCCAATCCGATGAAATCGTGCCAGTTGGTGACCTTTATCTTGTTCGGGGTGAAGGCAAGCGGTTCGAAGTGGATGTATTGCAATACCTTCTTCACTTCGTAGATGTGCGGGTGCGGGGTGCGGTCGGCAGCAACCAGGCCGTTGGCACAGAAGTTGGAGTCGTTGACGACGCCTACAAATCCCATGTCGCCGCCAAAAGCCCAGATGTCGCGCTGGTTCTCGTCCTTGATGGCAAACGTCTGGTCCACCCAGTCCCAAATGAAACCGCCTTGCAGTTGGTCGTACTTGTAAATCAAGTCCCAGTAGTCCTGGAAGTTACCTACACTGTTACCCATGGCATGGGCATATTCGCAGAGAATCATGGGGCGGGCATCACGCTGGTTCACGTGTTGGCGCAACCTCCAGATGCGTGCGTACATGGGGCAATAGATGTCGCTCTTGGAGTTGTAGCCACCCCCTTCGTATTGTGCGGGACGGGTGGGGTCTATCTTTTTGGTATAGTCATACAGAGTTTCGAAGTGCTTGCCGTAGCCCGACTCGTTGCCCATAGACCAAGTCACGATGGCGGAGTAGTTGCGGTCGCGTGCAATCATACGGCTCATCCGCTGCATGAAAGACACCTCCCAGTCGGGATAGTTGGCAAGGGTCTCATCTTTGTGGAACATCATGCCATGGCTCTCGATGTTGGCTTCGTCTACCATATAGAGTCCGAATTCCGTGCAAAGCTCGTACCACGCATAGTTGTTCGGGTAGTGGCAGTTGCGTACACCGTTCAGGTTGAACTGCTTCATCAGCTGGATGTCGTGTATCATGGACCCCACGGTGATGGTACGTCCCTTGTGCGGGTCGTGCTCGTGACGGTTCACCCCCTTGAAGAGGACGGCCTGGCCGTTAATCATCTGCATGCCGTTCATCATTTCCACGGTACGGAAGCCGAAAAGGTGTGTAAAGGATTCCAGAGGTTTCCCTTGTGCGTCAAAGGTGCTGACTACCAGCGTGTAGGTGTTCGGTGTTTCGGCATTCCAGGTGCGTGCATTCGGGAAGACTTGCTGCTGGGTAAACAAGGTGTCCGTGGCAGAGGCTATGGACTTCTTCCGGTCATAGATAACCTTATCCCTGTCCATTACCTTCACTTCCACCGTTTCTCCGGCTTTAGGCCGATGGAGGAATACATCCAGCTTTAGTTCGCCATCCTTGTAGTTGTTTATCAGTTCCGCTGTCATCCGGAAGTCCTTGACGCGGCTCTGGGGGCGGGCGTAGAGATAAACACTCCGTTCGATGCCGCTGTATTTCCAGTAGTCCTGGCCTTCCAAGTAGGAACCGTCGCTATAACGGAATACTTTTACAGCCAGTCTGTTGTTGCCCTTCTTCAGCAGCTTGGTGATGTTGAAGTGCGACGGCAGGCGGCTGTCCTCGGCATAACCCGCCAATTCGCCGTTTACCCATACATAGTAGGCAGACTCCACTCCTTCGAAATCGAGGAAAACGTCCATGCCTTCCCAACCTGCCGGGACGGTGAACTCGCGGATATAAGCACCTACGGGATTGTAGTCGGTAGGCACGTAGGGCGGATTGGGGGGGAACGGATAACGGGTATCTGTATAGATAGGTGCATCGAAGCCTTGCAGTTCCCAGCTTCCCGGAACTTCAATTTTACTCCACTTGCGGGTACTGAATCCGGGCTTGTGAAAGTCTTTGGGGCAGAGGTCATTGTTCTTTGAAAAAAGAAATTTCCAGGTGCCGTCCAGAGTGATACGGCGTTCCGTTGCAGGATTAACGTCGAACCGTACGTCGGCGGGCAAGGCACGTTGTTTCAATGCGTTGGCTTCATTCGTAAACGGGGTGAAGTGGGCGTGCATCGGTTCTCTGTTCATTTCGTTGACTTGCGGGTTCTGCCACGGCTCGTTGTCGGCCAGGGCATCGGTGCAAAGCAGCGAAGAAAGGAGAAAGGTATAAAGTTTGGTTTTCATTATTAATAGGATTTAGTGATATAAAAATGGCTCTTGTCAGAGACCGGTGTCTGTCAAAAGAGGGTAAAAGCCCTATATCGAGCAGAACAATGTCACCAGGAACGGAACGCTGAAATCGACCACAAACCCGTGGAAGATGGAAACCACTACAAACTGCTGTCCGGCTGTCCGTGTGATGATGGGTAGTGTGGTGTCCATCGTCGTGGCTCCTCCGGCAGAGATGGGGGCAAGGTTTCCGAACCATCGTACCAGCAACGGGGCGGCTAGCAGTGTCAGAATCTCCCGGCTGATATTGGCAAGCAGGGCGATGGTGCCCAGCTCGGCTCCCTTGTATTCGGTAATGAAGATGCTGGAGAGCGAGTAATAGCCGAATCCCGAGCCTACGGCCAGACAGTCCGTTATAGAACGGTGTGTCAGAATCAGACTGACGGCTGCCGAACCAGCCAGTGTTCCCAGTATCGTCATGATGGGCAGGAATACCAGTCGCGGATTGAGTGAACGGAAGTTCTTCAGGGTCTGCGGGTCGTTGCCTACGCTCAACCCTACACTGAACATCAGCGCGCAAAGCGCGTAGTAGCTGATATTGGTTTCTGCAATATCAAAAGGCAGCAGATGGCACACACCACAAATCGTACCCAATACAAAAAAGCCCACAATGATAAGACTTCCTTTCATGCCCTGCCTCCTTTCCTTTTATACAAGGCTCTCCAGAGTGCCCAAGCAGCGATAACACTTCCCAAGGTCCCTCCCAGGGTGAGGACAACGGCTTCATATCCGATGGTATGGAGTCCTCTGATAATCTCTTCGTTACTTCCTACCTCAATACCGAGGATAAACAGTAGCAGCCAGATAAGCAGGGTGATGATTGGATGAATCTTCTTTAAGTCCCGTTTCCGTAAGAGGTAACCCAGCAGCATTCCTGTGAGCATTAGTCCGATGATTGTAAACATTGTCTGTATGGTTTTGTGAATAGATGGAAAGCTGTCTTACCCTCAAAAGCGCCTCCTGTTTAAAGAGGGGAAGGCGCTTCTGAGGTTTGACAATTGCAAAATTACTTCATTTCCAAATATCTTTGGTTCTCTTTCACTCCTTTTTCTTGTGCAGGGCATAAGCGGAATGAGAATTCCATCTTACGGGCAGGAATCAGGTATGGTTGATGCGGGTAGGCTCCCCAACTGGTATCTCCACCCACACCCATCTGCTTGAAGTCTATGTTCCAAGTCACCATATCTTTGGGTTGGATGTCTGAGATATGGCGTTGTGACTTGCGTGTGCCGGGTTCATCCAGATCTTCTGTCGGGAAGAGGTAGGCACTGCCGCTGATTGTGGGTGCACCGATAACCATCAGGCCATTGCCTTTCAAATCGGTGAGGCTCATCCAACGTACATCGGTCTTGTTGCCGTTTTCTTGTGGACGGTCGTAGGCGAAGTACTGTTCGGCTACGCTACCTTTGTACAGACCCACGAAGGAAGAACCGTTGCGGTCGCAATAGTTCTCGTGCGGACCTCGACCTAGCCATGCCATTTGGTCGTATTGCTTGTTCAGGGTGATGCTCACACCCATGCGGGGCATCAAAGGTAAAGTGTCGTTGGCAGGAATGAAAGTACAGTTCACATCGAGGCTGCCTCTCGGTGAGAAGCGGTAGCGGACAATGAATTCCGAACCGGCAACTTCTTCGGGCAGACGGTAGTGTGACACTACTTCATAGCTATCTTTGTCGAGCGCTGTTTTCTCCAATGAGGTGAGTTTGACGCCACGTCCGGCTTCACGCCACGGGCGCAGGGTCTTGTTCATGTCGTTGCCCATGTCATTGTCCGTCACCGGACGCCAGAAGTTGGGACGCAGTGCTTCCTTAATCATCTCTTCCTTGCCTTCCTTGAACGAGCAGAGTGCTCCGGTGGCTTTGTCGAATCCTACACTGACATTTCCGGCAGTGAGGACAAGCAGGGCTTCGCTGTCGCTTGCCGTCACGTTGCCTGAGGCAGCTTTGGGGGTAACAGCCTTATAGAAGGGAAGCTTCACTTGTTCGGAAGCCAATTGTGTACCGGCCTTCAGCAGACCCTCGTCGCGCTTCTGGCTGGCATAGAAATTCAGGTAATATTCTACTCCTTCGGTGGAATGTATGGTGGGGAACTGTGTCCGGAATATGCCTGTCTGTTGGGCGGGCAAATCTACATTATCTATGCGTCCTTGTGCCAATACTTCGCCGTTGCCTTCCAAACGCCAAGTGAAGTCAAAGTCATTCAGGTTGGTGAAGAAGAACTTGTTTCTAAGCTCTACCAATCCTTCGTGATAATCGAGCAATCTGAAAGCCATATTCTGGTACACCCGTTTCACTTCATGTATGTGGGGCTTCAATGTGCGGTCTGCGGCAATTAGGCCGTTCATGCAGAAGTTGGCCGAGCTTGGAGTGCCTTCGGGGGCAAGGTCGCCGCCGTAGGCCCAGTAGAACTTACCGTCGTCGGTCTTGTTGTAAAGACCCTGGTCCACCCAGTCCCAGATGTGACCGCCTTGTAGAGAAGGGTACTTCTCGATGATGTCCCAGTAGTCTTGCAGATTGCCCACACTATTACCCATAGCATGAGCGTATTCGCAGAGGATGAGGGGCATGGTGGGCAGATAGAGAGCATGGTTTATCAACACGTCTATCTTCTTGTACATGGGGCAGAAGATGTCGGTGAAAGGACGGTTTTTGCCAGAGTCCTCAGAGTGTACGGGGCGTTGGGAACGGTCGTGGGCATGAATCCAAGCATAGGTGGCTTGGAAGTTACAGCCTGAGCCGGTTTCGTTGCCCAATGACCAAATAATGACGCAGGGGTGGTTCTTGTCGCGTTCAAACATACGTTCTGTACGGTCGATGAAAGCCTTCTGCCATTCGGGTTGGTTGGCGAGGCATTGGTCGGGTTTGTAGCCCATGCCGTGGCTTTCGATGTTGGCCTCGTCCACTACATACATGCCGTAGATGTCGCACAGTTCATACCAGCGCGGGTCGTTGGGGTAGTGGGAGGTGCGCACGCTGTTGATGTTGTTTTGTTTCATCAGTTCCAGGTCGCGTATCATGGAGGCTTCGTCCACTACATGGCCGTGGTAAGGGTCGTGTTCGTGGCGGTTTACGCCCTTGATGTAGACGGGTTGCCCGTTGACGAGTAACTGTGCATGTTTGATTTCCGATTTGCGGAATCCGATGTTGCGGCAGATGTACTGTGTCTGGCCGTTGGCACGCAGTGTAATCATCATCTGGTATAGGTTGGGCTTTTCAGCACTCCACAGTAGGGGCGCTTCGATGTGTTTCAGGAAGTGCAGCTTGTTGTCTTTGGCGCGTTGGCGTTCGGTGTAGATGACTTTTCCCTCTTTGTCCGTCAGGCTCACTTCCACTTCGGCACCTTTTACCTTGGGCGTTTGAGTACGTTGGGAGTTTTGGGCATTGTCCAGTTCCACATAGAGGTGGAAGTCGGCGTCCTTATACTCGTTGTCGAGGTCGGTCACTACTTCAAAGTCGCGCACGTGGATGTTGGGACGAGCATAAAGGTACACATCACGTTGTATACCGGCAAAGCGCCAGTAATCCTGATCCTCTAAGTAGTAGCCGTCGCTGAACTTGAATACCTGCACGGCAATCTCGTTCTGTCCGGTTACTGCATAGGGGGTGATATCGAACTCACTGGGGGTCTTGGAATCTTGCGAGTAACCCACCTTTTCACCGTTGACCCACACATAGAAAGCTGAGGCCACGCCTCCGAAGTGGAGGACGATTTGCTTGCCTTTCCAGTTGGCAGGGACGTTGAATGTGCGTTTGTAGGAACCTACGGGACTGTTTTCCACGGCAATGAGTGGTGGGTTGCGCTTGATGCCGTAGCCGGCACCTACATAGAAAGGATGGCCATAGCCTTCCATTTCCCAGTTGGCAGGCACTTTGATGTTGCCCCATCCGCTTACATCGTGGCCTTTTTCAAAGAAGTCCATCGGGCGCTGGTCCGAACGGGGAACAAACTGAAACTTCCAGGTACCGTTCAACGACTGAAAATATTCCGATTGACTCTTGTCGTTCTTCACTGCTTTCTCTTTGGTGGTGTAGGCCATGAAGGTGGCGGCAGAGGGCAGACGGTTGATGTGCAACACATCAAAGTTTTCCCAATCGTTGTCCGAGTGAGGATATTTGTCGGTTCTTACGGCGGTTTCCGCTTTCTTGGTGTCGCCCGTCTTGTTCATGGGTGTACCGTCGTACTGTGCAAATGCGCATAACGGTAGCATCAGTGCGAGGGTGCAGATTGAATGTATCTTATTCATATTCGTATTCGTATGCTTTTAATGATGTATAATCGTTTGTCTTTTCAGACTTTTGAGAGTTGTTTTGCGTGAGAGTTACTCATCGAGCAGCATCTTGATGATACATGCCGAACTCCAGCCGAAGTTAGGCGAATTGAGCGCTTCGCCGGTCAGCGGGTTGTAGTTCTCGTGGATAGGGCCGTCGGTGGTGAGTCCTTGGGCGTTGTTGATGAACTTCTCAGTCAGTATGTCGGCTTCCCGGTCGAAACCATAGTTGCGCAGGCCGGTGATACCGAAGTACACTTGGTCTACCCAGACCGGGCCGCGCCAGTAGCCGCGCACGGGACGCAGGCGAGGATGGCTGATGTCCAAGGTACCCAATGGAAGGGTGGAGTTGAACTTCTGCGGGTCCATCATCTTCTGCATCACCTGTTTGGCCTGTTCGGGAGTGGCGATGCCTGCCCAGAGTGGCAGCCAGCATTCGGCACCCATCACTTTGATGTGCTCGCCGGTATCGATACGGGTGTCGTAGAAGAATCCGGTTTCCTTGTCCCACATCTTTGTCTGTACGAACTCCTTGATGACTTTGGCTTCGGCATTAAGCTGTGCCGCCAGTTCGGGCTTGTTCAGGAGGGTTGCCATTTCGGCGAGGATGGTCTTGTCTACGTAGAGGAACGAGTTCAGGCAGATGTTCTCCTGGTTCATGGACCATGCCTTCTCGCTGTTTTTCTGCATCACGGCATCGTCAAAGCGTACGCCGTTGTCCATGCCGCTTTCCCAACAGGCAGCAATGAGAGTGCCGTCGGTGGAACCGTATTCGCAGATGCCGTTGTGATTGTGGTCGCGCTCGGCATACCACCACTGATGGAACTTATAGAGCTTGTCGAACATTGTTTCGAGGAATTTCTTGTCGCCGGTAGCTTTATACACGTTCATGGCTCCCCAGGCGGCTACGGGCGGTTTGGCATCGCGCCAGTTATTGTATTTCTTGTTGTAGCTGATGAAGTCGGGTACCATGCCGTTGTCGGCTTGATAGTCGAAGAGGGTAATCATTTCGCTTTTGGCTATCTCCTCGTTGAAATGTACGTTGCCCGAAGCAATCTTCCAGGAGTCCCACGACCAGATGCCGTTGATGAATCCGTTGTACGACGGGTTGCTGCCGCCATGCAGGATGTCACCGGCAGGGGTGCGGTAGTTGCTGTTCAGGGTCATCATTGCTTTTACGAGTACCTTGCGGTATTTGTTGTCCTTGAGGTACTTGCTGTTTCCGCTCAGCAACGAAGCGATTTGTGCGTTCCATTGCTGTTCGTTTAGTTCAAAGCAATTGTCTATATTCAGCGTTGCTATGGCAGCCAGTTCTTTGGCTGTGTCTTCACCGCGCAGCGTCAGGGTTTGAGTCATCTCCGACTGATAAGTCTTGCCGGGTTCCAGGGTCATTTCACTTTTTTCTGTGACGTGCAGGCTATCGCTCCCCACAGCCTGAATCTTGTCTGCTGTGAGGAATCGGATTACCGTGTTCGTGGAATCTTTGGGGCGGATGAAAGAGAGACCTTTATCTATGCTGCTTACGACAGAGGTAGGCTCGTATACGCCTCCGTTCCAGTCGAAGCTGACCTTTACCGGTTTTTGGCTCATATTCTTCACGATTGAACGTATGGCTACGGAACGTGAGGTGAGGTAGCACAATTCGGTAGTGAAGTTTAAGTTCTCATCGTTGTATTCCTGTATCAGTTTGCCGGGGAGGTATCGGGTGGTCTGTACATTGTACACCATCCTATACTGTTCGCCGTTCACCCACAGCGTAGGTTCGGCGAGTCCGGCAGCTATCCATCCGCGTCCGGTCATGACCATAGGTCCCATGAAAGCACCGGCATGGCGACGGTTTTCGTTGTCGGGCAGTGAGTATGCCATCCAAGCACCTTTGTCGGCAAAGACGTAGGCATCCCAGTCTACGGCTCCGGCGGGAGTGTTCTTTATGTTGATAAGATTACAGAAGTCCGCTTGCTTGGATAAAAGCGGTTCTGAAGAAGTGGGAGCTTTGACGCACGAGGCCAGTATGCAGGCAACGATGCCAGTCAAAGCGATGTTTTTATTTGGATGTCTCATGGTAAATTAAGTATATGATGAAATGAAGTCTTGAAACAGAGAGTTCTATTAAAAGCAATCTCTATCGGATGGGATCCCGTTTCCGGCATTTCGCTTCCGATAGAGACTGAGTTGTAGGGTTATCGGTTATTTTGTGTAACCTTCGTTTTGCACCCAATCAGGATTCATCAGGAATTCTTTGTGAGGGATAGCGAGTCTGATATGCTTGGTCGATATGAAATTGCTTGCGAAAGGCTTTTCATGACTCTTAAGTGCGTCTTCCACAATGCCCCAACGGATGAGATCATACCAGCGTGAGCCTTCGAGGGCCAGTTCGCAAGGACGTTCCACATCCTGCAGGTGCTTCAGCACTTGTTCTTTACTTAGGGTGTCGGACAGTGGCGTTACGTGTACACGGTCACGTACTTTGTTGATGTATTTGATGGCTTCTTTAGAGTTTCCTTCATCGTTCAGACACTCGGCATAGAGCAACAGGATGTCCGCATAGCGGATGAGGGGGATGTTGAAACCGGAATAATCCCAGTAATCACCCAATGACTTGTCGTAAGTCACATATTTGCGCCAGTAGATATTGTCTTCTTGGTGGTAATCACTGAATCCTTTGCCGTCTTCGTAATAGAACGGACGGGATTTGGGATCGTCGAAAATGATAGTCTCATACAATCGGTCGCTGTATTCCCCATCTTCGGTGAGGTCTTTCTTCAGTGTATTGAATAACCATTTGGACGGATATGCTTCCTCGTATGCGCCACAGCCACTGTCGGGACCCAAGTGCAAGGTAAAGAGATTGTATTCGTAGTGCCCGCCTTCCAGACTTCCGGTGAACTGTACTTCAAGGATGGATTCCTTATTGTTCTCGTGTAGTCCGTTGAAGTTGTCGCCATAGTTCTCCATCAGTTCATATCTGTGACTGTCAATGACTTTCCAGAATTCTGTTTTGGCTTTGGCCTTTTCGCCGATGAACATATAGTATTTGCCTAAGAGTGCTGCGGCAGTATATTTAGTGACGCGTCCGGCCATGTTTGTATTCCATTTTTCGGGAAGGTTGGCTTGACATTCACTCAGTTCTGTCTCGATGAAAGTCTTCAGTCTGCCGGCTTCTACCTGAGGAGGATAGAATTCCTCTTCGGTACCTTCGAGTTCGTGCTCGAACATTGGTAGTCTTTCACCGAAGTTGATGAAGAGACGGTAGTAGTAGAAGGCTCTCAGAAAACGTGCCTCGGCAATACTGGTCGCTTTGGTCTGCTTGATGCCTTCGTCATCGTTGTCGGGCACATTGGGAATGTTGTCCAGACACTGGTTGCAATAGTTGATACTGGTATAGAGGTTGGTCCATTCATCGTTGGGCACGTAGTTGGTCGATTCGTTGTTGTACATGGCCAGTTCCATCCAGGCGGTCACGTCGGGGCGGTAGTCCAGCTCGTCGCTGCGGTAGTTGTCTATCACAATGTAGCGTTCGAAAGGTTGCGCCCATTCGATGGTAGGCTGTAGTCCAGCGTAGGCTGCGGTAAGTCCTTTGAGGATGTCGGATTCGCTCTTCCAGAAGTTTTCGGGGTCCAGTGAGTTGGGGTTTCTGTCTTCATCCAGGAAATTTCCGGTACATGAAGAGAGTGCCAGGCCTCCTAAGACTGAGGCGCACAATAATATATTCTTTAATTTCATAATCATCTTTTTTAAAGTTTTGGTTCAATTAAAATCCGAATTTAATACCGGCCATGAAAGTGCGGCATAGAGGTGATGAAGCATAGTCGTAACCCATGCGGTCAATACCACCGTTGGTAGAGGGGTCATAGCCACTGTAACCGGTGATGGTAAAGATGCGTGTACCACCTACATAGAAACGGAGGTTGCTGATGCCCAACTTACCACAAACTGTAGCAGGCAGGTTGTAGCCCAGTTGCAAGTTGTTCAGGCGGAAGAAGTCGCCTCGTTCGATGAAACGGTCGGAAGTGCGAGCATTCTTGTTCGGGTCGCCGTATACGGCACGTGGAATGTTGGTGTTGGGGTTCTCCGGAGTCCATGCTTTCAGTGCGTTTCTGCCATAGTTGAACTTGGTATCCATACGTTCCAATTGATATTTGGTATAGTTGTAACGGTCTACACCGAGGTCACCGTAGAAGTTGGCTACCAAATCGAAGTTTTTGTAATTCAGTGTTACGTTGAAGCCGATAGAGGCCTTGGGGCAACCGTTGCCCAGAAGCTTCTTGTCATCGCTGTCCAGCATGCCGTCACCGTTTTGGTCTACGAAGCGGAGGTCACCGGGTTCTGCGTTGGGCTGCATGGGAATCCAGTTGCCTTTGCTGTCCTTGCGTCCGTGTGATTCTTTCCAAAGTTTGGCTTCTGCTTCATTTTGGATGATGCCTGCGGTTTCGTAAGCCCAGAATTCACCGAAGTAACCACCCACGTAGGTACGTGAAGCACCATATTCGTACATATAGTTGGGGTCTGCCATTGATTTCAGTTTACTCTTGAAGTGGCTCAGGTTGAAGTCAAGGTCATACTTGAAGTCCTTACCTGCATTACCGTGGTAAATCAGTTGCATTTCCATACCGGTGGTGCGCAGTTCACCGTCGTTCACCGTCAGTGCACCGTAACCGGTAGACAGACTGATGTTCTTTTCGGAAAGCATGTCCTTGGTGTCCTTGATGTAACCTTCAATCGAGAATTCCAGTTTGTTGTTCCATAGGCTCATGTCCACACCGATGTTTTTGTAGAAGGTAGTTTCCCACTTGATGTTCCTTGAGGGGAGGCTACGTACTGCATATCCCTGGTTTACGACTTTGCCGTCGAAGGGGTAGTTGATGTTGTCGGCGTTGGAGTCCAATTTGGGAATGTAGAGATAGAGAGGTACCGATTGGTTACCGAGGGCGCCGTAGCTCATACGCAATTTGAAGGAGCTGACTGTTTCTTTCATATCTTCCCAGAAAGGTTCGTTGGCAATGTTCCAGCCTACTGATACAGAGGGGAAGAACCCCCACTGGTTACCGTCGGCAAAACGTGAAGAACCGTCATAGCGGAACGAGGCCATTAACATGTAGCGCATTTTCCAACTATAGTTCACACGGCCAAATACGGAACGCAAGCCGCTACGGGTCTTTTCACCTTGCACACCATAGTCTTTGCGTGCCTGGCCCAGAATGCCCATGTCGTTGTTCTCGAATTCGGAACCCGATGCACCCAATAGGTCGTAAGTGCTTTCTTCTTGTGAAGCTCCCAGCAGGAAGGCGAAGTCGTGACTGTCTTTGATGGTGAAGTTGTAGTTGGCAGTCAGTTCCAGCAGGTCGTTGACGCTTCTGGTGCGGGTCTGTGATAGTGAGGCGCTTTCGTTCCACTTCATGGCACCCAGTTCGTAAGTAGGTTTGAATACGCGGGTTTCGCGGAAAAGGAGGCTACGGCTTGCTTGTGCCTTGATTACCAGTCCCTTGATGGGCTCATATTGCAGATAGCCCGATCCTTTGATGTAATCTGTGGCGCGGGTGTTCTCAATCAGGTTATTATAACCTACCATGTTGGCAGCATCGCTCATGTTCATGCCGGGGATGGCACCACCGTATCCGCCGTCACAATTCTCGTCATACAGACGTGCGATAGGTTCCATGTTGGTCACTTGGTATATGCCGGGAAAACCTGAGTTGGCTTCCATTTCCGATTCCCAACGGCTGTAGTTTACTGATTCGCCCACTTTGAACTTGCCGCGTTTCATGTCTGAGTTTAAGCGGAAGCCATATTTCTCGTCACCCGTGCCGGTCACGATGGCTTCGTTTTTTGAATAGAATACGGACAAAGCTACGTTGGCATTCTCACTGCCACTAGTGTACCCCACATTGTATTTCTGTGTGAAGCCGTTGCGGTAGTATTCGTCCTGCCAATCGGTGTCGCCAAACTGTGTGGGGTCTTGCTCATAAGCCGCAATGTAAGCAGGCCAGTTTTTGGGGTTTTGACCGGCGTTTGTACGGGCCATCTTTGCCATGTGGATAAATTCTTCGGCATTGCAGACATCCAGTTTCTTGGCTATCTGATCCACTCCCCAATAAGCTGAGAACGTGATTTTGGGTTTGGATTTGGTACCACGGTAAGTCTCAATCAGGATAACGCCTGCGGCGGCGCGTGCTCCGTAAATAGCGGCGGTGGCAGCGTCTTTCAATACAGACATTGACTTGATGTCTTCGGGGTTCAGAAAACTCATATCACCCGGAACGCCATCGATAATTACCAACGGAGAGTTGTCTGTTCCATAAGTGGTTACACCGCGCACCTGCAGGCTGGGAGTGGAGCCGGCGGCACCGCTACCAAAGTTAACTATCAAACCGGGAGCCATACCCTGCAGGGCAGTTTCGGCATTAGCGGTAGGTATGTTGTTTAGTTTATCGCCCGATACGGAACTTACCGAACCGGAAACATCCGATTTCTTTTGTGTGCCATAACCGATAACGACTACTTCGTCCAGTAGTTCGGTGTCTTCTTTCAGCACCACTTTCAATTCCTGTCTCTTATACACATCTCCGAGCCCACGAGACAGGCAGAAATCTCG